>OCPR01000110.1_pt1 | contig 123018 bp, 130 predicted proteins | sample 1538611 | NCBI WGS metagenome assembly OCPR01 (sample SAMN04571711, study PRJEB22368) | human gut metagenome | biome: human gut; material: stool | host: Homo sapiens | place: Luxembourg | collected 2012-09-28
GTCGCCGCCGTTGTCGCCGCCGTTATCGCCGCCGTTGTCGCCGCCGTTATCATTGCCCTCGCCGAGGATGACAACGATATTGATGTAGTGCAGACCGAAGTTCGTGGCAAACGCCTTGATGGTATTCGTGCCCTTGACATGGATGCCCGTGCCGCCGGGGTAGGTGATCCCGCCGACGCCGACGATGGTGGCCTCCTGCACATCCGCATCAATGCTCCAGTCGTGGACATGGTGGTTGGTGCAGGTGATGGTCACGGGGGACCACGCCGTCACTTCCATGCCGGCATGATAGGGCTTCGTGTGCGTGCCGAGCGCGTCCGTGTAGGTCACGGAGAAGGACGCATCGTGGTCATAGTCGCGCAAGACTGTCAAAAACAGGTGCGTGCTCACGCCCGCCACGTCGCCGGCCGCCGCCGGGGTCGTGCCGAACGAAAACAGCGACAGCGTGAATGCCAGCAAGAAGATGGCAATCATGAGTGCCTGCTTGCGATGAGTTGCTTTTTTCATGTTGATTACATCCGCCTTTCACATTAGCTGGTGATCGATAAAAAGAGATCGCGAGGGAGTGCGTTGGGAACGGTTGCTGTGGGTGAAAATTGCATTGTTTACAGTCTATTCATAAAATAGCACATTGATAAACGCTCGTCAATAACTATAATGCATGAGACGCGGAAAATGTTGCATCATTTTGCAAATGTGCCAAATTTTTTCCCGTTTGCGCATTTTTTTCACAGAGCGGCGCCATGTGTCCGGCAGTGGTGCAGCGAGTGAAAAAAAGCATCGGATCAAAAGCGCAGAAATCCCATAAATTAGGTTTGACAATCGCCGGGCGGAGTGTTAACATTACGAAATGCTGATTAACGGGGTTAACAAAAGGAGGATGGTTCATGCAATTGCAGCGACTGACTGAGGAATTGCTGCTGACGGTTACTTCTTTGAACCGGTCCTGCATACCGCAGAGTGTGCAGGAGCACCTGAAGGGCGAAAACTTCCTGCTGAGCTACCTCGATGAGCACGGCGGGTGCAGTACGCCGGGCGTGCTGCGGGAGGTCCTGGGCGTGAGCGCGCCGCGCACGGCGGCCATGCTGCGCGCGCTGGAGGAAAAGGGGATGCTGCGCCGCTGTGCCGACAGCTATGACCGGCGCCGCGTCGTTGTGCACCTGACGGAGCTTGGCCGCCAGACGGCGGAACAGATGCACACGACATTGTGTGCGCACGTGCAGCGCGTTCTCGAGCAGCTGGGTGAGCAGGATTCCCGCGAACTGATCCGCCTGCTGGGGCGCATCACGGAGATCGAGGCAAGCGCCTGAACGGTGTGCGCGGGTGTTTCGATGCAGGATGTATAAGGAGACAGTTTAATGAAGAAATATATTCAGGAACATAAATATGTTCTGTTGGTGCTGTATTTGCCCATTTATCTGATCTGGTTTGCGCTGGTCGAGCGCATGGTGCCTTCGACGGAGGGCTGCTTTGTATCCTATCTGCCGCTGGACGACAAGATCCCCTTTCTGCCGGGGTTCATTCTGGCGTATGTGCTCTGGTATCCGTTTTTGATCGTCCCGGTCGTTGTGACGCTGCTCAAAGACGATCGCCGCGCGTTCATCCGCTATGCGGCGTTTATCATTGCGGGCTTTTCCATCTCGCTGACGATCTGCATGATCTGGCCGAACTGCCAGCTCCTGCGCCCGTCCGTGGTGGACACGAGCACGCTGTGCGGCTGGCTGGTCAATGCGATCTATTCGGCCGACACGCCGACGAACGTCCTGCCGAGTATGCACGTGGTCGGCTGTATGGCCGTGCTGGCCGTGACGTTCGACAGTAAGTATTTAAAAAAGGTGCGCATCCCGGCGGTCATCATCGCCGCTGCGATCTGCGCGGCGACGGTGTTTGTCAAGCAGCACTCCATTCTGGACGTGTTTGCGGCGCTCGCGCTGTCGCTGGTGCTGTACCTGATCATCTATGTCGCGGCGCGCCGGATCGTGGACCGGCGTCAGCCGACGGCCACAGCCTGAGAGAAACCAAACAGAGAAACAGATAGACGAGGATAAAGAGGAGAAATATGAGTGACCCGAAGATCCTGAAAAAGATGGAGCAGGAAAACCAGAAATACAAACCGAAGCCGGCAGTCGTGGCCGTCTACTGGATCCTGCGTCTGATCGTTATCGGCGTCATGGTCATGACGATCATCCATAAGAACTATGAGAGCACGTTCGTGTGTGTGCTGGTGCTGATTTTGTTCATGCTGCCGAGGTTCGTGGAGCGCAACTTCCGCATCGAGCTGCCGAGCACGCTGGAGATCATTATCCTGGTCTTCATTTTCGCGGCAGAGATCCTCGGCGAGCTCAAGAGCTATTTCATCACCTACCCGCACTGGGACTCCATGCTGCACACGACGACGGGCTTCATCAGCGCGGCGTTCGGCTTTGCCATGGTGGATCTGCTCAACCGCAACAAGCCGCAGCACTTCAAGCTCTCGCCGGTGTTTCTGGCGCTGGTGGCGTTCTGCTTTTCCATGACGGTCGGCGTGCTGTGGGAGTTTTTTGAGTTCTCGATGGACTACCTGTTTCACATGGACATGCAGAAGGACATGATCATCCACTCCTTCGCCTCCGTGACGCTCGACCCGACGAACAGCAATATTCCCGTCCTAGTGGACAACATCACGGACGTGGCCATCAATGGCAAATCGCTCGGTCTTGGCGGCTATCTGGATGTGGGCCTGTATGATACGATGCAGGACCTGTTTGTCAACTTTGTCGGTGCGCTCACGTTCAGCGTTATCGGCTACTTCAGCGCCAAGTCCGGCAACAACAAGATCGCCAAGCAGTTCGTGCCGGTGGTCCTGCCGGAGGAGTCAAAGGCGGAGCGCGAACCGGAGCAAAAGCCGGAAGCGACAAAATAAAAGAAATCCCCGCCGGACGCAGCCTGCGTCCGGCGGGGATATTTGTTTGGGGCATTGGGTCAGAACCGGAACTCAAAATCGAGATCGTAGATGCTCACCGTGTCGCCTTCCTCGATGCCCATGGCCTCGAGCCGGTCGAACAGGCCGGACTGGCGCAGCACGCGGTCAAAGTACATGCGCGATTCGTAGTCGCCGAAGTTGATCGTGCTCATGAGCCGCTGCAGCCACGGCCCTTCGACGACCCAGAGATCGTCAAAGTGGCGGATCTGGAGCTCGTCGCTCGTGCCGACTTCCGGCTCGGGCGGGACGTAGTCCGCCTCGTACGGAGGCACCGGCGGGATCTCGGCGAGCTTGGCCGCGCATGCCTGGATGAGCTCGCGCGTGCCGGTGTGGGCGGCAGCGCTCATCTCAAAGAATTCGTAGCCCTGCGCCTCGACGTGTGCGCGCAGGCGGTCGATGTTCGTGCGGTCGTCGCCGAGCAGGTCGCATTTGTTGGCGGCGACGATCTGCGTGCGCGAGGCCAGCACGTCGCTGTAGGCGCGCAGCTCGGCGTTGATGGCCTCAAAGTCCTCGACCGGGTCGCGCCCCTCGCTGCCGGAGACGTCCACCAGATGCACGAGCAGGCGGCAGCGGTCGATGTGGCGCAGGAAGTCGTGGCCGAGGCCGGCACCGTCGCTCGCGCCCTCGATGATGCCCGGAATGTCCGCCATGACGAACGACGAACCCTCCGACACGTACACGACGCCCAGGTTGGGGAAGAGGGTCGTGAAGTGGTAGTTTGCGATCTTCGGGTGCGCCTTCGACACCACGGACAGCAGCGTGCTCTTACCCACATTCGGGAAGCCGACGAGGCCCACGTCCGCCAGCAGCTTCAGCTCGAGCAGGATCGTGTGGCTCTCGCCGGGCAGGCCGGGTTTGGCAAAGCGCGGCACCTGCCGCGTCGGGGTGGCAAAGTGCTGGTTGCCCCAGCCGCCGCGCCCGCCGCGCGCGGCCACGAACGGCTCGCCCGAGGACATGTCGTGCATGATCGCGCCGCTGTCCGCGTCGCGCAGCAGCGTGCCGCGTGGCACGCGGATGTGCAGGCTCTCGCCCACACGGCCGGAGCAGCGCTTGCCCTGACCATCGGCACCGTTGCCGGCCACATATTTGCGCTTGTAGCGAAAGTCCATGAGCGTGGACATGTTGTCGTCCACTTCAAAGATGATGTCGCCGCCGCGCCCGCCGTCGCCGCCGTCCGGGCCGCCGGCGGCCACATATTTCTCGCGGTGGAAGGTCACTGCGCCGTTGCCGCCGTCGCCCGCGCGCACGGTGATGGTCACTTTATCAACAAATGGCGAAGCCATGGTCATTCCTCACTTTCGTTGCCGGGCAGCCCGGCGGGGGATAGAAAAACGGGGCGGGCGCGATGCCCACCCCGTTTGCGATTACTGTGCGATCTCTTCGTAAACAGAGACCTGCTTGCGATCCTTGTACTTGCGCTCGAACTTCACGACGCCGTCCACGAGGGCGAAGAGCGTGTCGTCCTTACCCTTGCCGACGTTGATGCCGGGGTGGATCTTCGTTCCGCGCTGTCTGACGAGGATGTTGCCGGCCAGAACAAACTGACCGTCGGCTCTCTTGGGGCCAAGGCGCTTCGACTCACTGTCGCGGCCATTCTTGGTGGAACCCATGCCTTTTTTATGTGCCATTTCGAATTACACCTCCATGTGTCAAAATCAGTTGCGGAAATCAGGCCTCGATCTTCGTAATCTCGACCTTGGTGTAGGGCTGTCTGTGGCCCTGTGTTCTGCGATAGCCTTTTTTCGGTTTCATCTTGTAGACGCGGATCTTCTTGCTCTTGCCGTTTTTGACGACATTGCCGGAAACGACGGCGTTTTCCACCACGGGGGTGCCGAAAACAGCCTTGTCCTCGTCGATGACAGCCAGAACGCGGTCAAACTTCACAGTCTCGCCGGCCTCGACATCCAGCTTCTCGACGAAGATGACGTCGCCCTCAGCCACGCGGTACTGCTTACCGCCGGTAACGATGATAGCGTGCTTCAAACTCGTTGCACCTGCCTCTCTGTAGAGTCTCGCTCTTGTGGGCGGGAGGCGCACCTCCGCTTGGTACCCACTCAATGCGGCCTTGACAGTTTATCATTCCGGACAGGTTTTGTCAACGGTTTTTCCCGGGACATGGCGAAGTTTTTCGCGGGGATCGCAATTTTGCGGCGGATATGGTAAAGTGGCAGCGAGAGAGGGCGGTGCGATGAAGCGCCTGGTCAATGCCATTACCTGCACGCGCTTTGTATTTGCGCTCATTCTGGTGCTTGCGGCGCCGGGTTCGGCGTGGTTCTGGGCGGCGTATGGTCTCGGCGCGGTCAGTGACGTGCTGGACGGTCTGCTCGCGCGGCGCTTTGGGGTGCAGAGCGACGGCGGGGCAAGACTCGACAGCGCGGCGGACATTGCGTTCCTGCTCGCACTCACGGCGGCGCTGCTGCGCGCGCGGCAGTTGGCGTGCTGGCTGCTGTACGCGGCGGGCGCAGTGCTGCTCATCCGTAGTGTGACCTATGCCGCCGGGTTTTATAAATTCCGCACGTTTGTGTCCCTGTATACAACATTAAATAGAGCAGCAGGCGTCGTGCTGGTTGGCTATCCGGTGCTTGCGGTGCTGCTGGGGCAGGGAACGGCCGCGTGGCTTGCGGCTGCCGCCGCCGGGCTTTCCGCACTGGAAGAGCTGGTGCTGCACGCCTGGATGCCGGCCCCCGATGTGCGCGGCCTGCTATGGATAGAAAAACCACGGCGCTGATCTCAGCGCCGTGGTTTTGCGTCCCGGGAAACTCAGCCGCAGATGGCCTTCGTGTCGCGGGCGATGACGAGCTCCTCGTTCGTCGGGATGACGAACACCTTGACCTTGGAGTCGGGGGTGGAGATCATGATGTCTTCGCCGCGCTTGCTGTTGGCCTCCGGGTCGATCGTCACGCCCAGGTAGCCGAAGTACTCGGCGATGGCGGCGCGGGAGGACTTGCTGTTCTCGCCGACGCCGGCGGTGAAGATGATGGCGTCGACGCCGTTCATGGCCGCGACATAGGAGCCGACGACCTTGGCGACCCAGTAGTGGAACATGTCGAGCGCGAGCTGCGCACGGTCGTTGCCCTCGGCAGCGGCGGCATCGAGATCGCGGAAGTCGGAGCTGACGCCGGAGACGCCGAGCACGCCGGACTTCTTGTTGAGGATGTTGAGCATCTCGTCGATGCTGATGCCGTACTTGTTCATGATGAACTGGATGACGCCGGCGTCGAGATCGCCGCAGCGGGTGCCCATCGGCAGGCCGACCAGCGGGGTGAAGCCCATGGACGTGTCGATGCACTTGCCGCCGTCGATCGCGCAGATGGAGCTGCCGTTGCCCATGTGGCAGGAGATGAGCTTGAGCTCTTCGATGGGCTTGCCCATGAGCTCGGCGCAGCGGGCGGACACGTAGCGGTGGCTCGTGCCGTGGAAGCCGTAGCGGCGGATGCCGTCGTTCTGGTAGTATTCATAAGGAATGGCGTACATATAGGCCTTGCCGGGCATGGTCTGGTGGAACGCGGTGTCAAACACGGCGACCATCGGCACGTCGTCGCCCATGACGGCGCGGCAGGCGTTGATGCCGGTGATGTTGGCGGGGTTGTGCAGTGGGGCGAACGGCGTGCACTCCTCGAGGGCAGCCATGACGGCGTCGTCGATCTTGACGGAGCAGGCGAACTTCTCGCCGCCGTGGACGACGCGGTGGCCTACGGCGTCGATCTCCTTCATGGAGGCGACCACACCGTACTCGGCGCTGGTCAGCTTGTCGATGACCGCGGCGATGGCTTCGGAGTGCGTGGGCATCGGCAGGTCCTCGTCAAAGACGGGTTTGCCGTCGACGAGCGGGGTGTGCTTCAGATGGCCGTCGAGGCCGATGCGCTCGCACAGGCCCTTGGCCAGGACGTGCTCGGTCTCCATGTCGATCAGCTGATACTTCAGGGAAGAACTGCCGGCATTGATGACAAGAATTTTCATAGTCAGATTCCTTTCTCATATGAAATATTGTAATTTTCGCAAAACCACAGTATTATGATGCCATAACACTCTTATTGTAATCATTTCAGTGGAAAACGCAAGTATTTTTCAAAAGAAGGTGCAAAAATGGGAAATGTCATCGGCATCGTTGCGGAGTATAACCCGTTTCACAACGGCCATGCACGGCTCATCGAGCAGACGCGCGCGCGTCTGGGCGCGGACTGCCCGGTCGTGTGCGTCATGTCGGGCGACTTTGTGCAGCGCGGCAGCCCGGCGGTGTATGCGAAGTTTGCGCGCGCGGAGGCCGCTGCCCGCTGCGGGGCGGATCTGGTGCTGGAGCTGCCGCTGCCGTGGGCGCTGTCGTCGGCGGAGGGGTTTGCCCGCGGCGCCGTGGGGCTGCTGGGCAGTCTCGGCGTGGTGACGCATCTGAGCTTCGGCAGCGAGTGCGGCGAGCTGGAGCCGCTGCAGCGGGTGGCCGAGGCGCTGCTCGATCCGCTGCTGGGCGAAGACCTGCGCGCCGAGCTGCAGGCCGGCATCCCGTTTGCGGCGGCGCGGCAGCAGGCGGTCGCGCGGCGCGTTGGCGCGCTGGCAGAGCTGCTGCAGGCGCCGAACAACATCCTCGCCGTGGAGTATCTCAAGGCGATCTTTGACCAGCGGCTCGACCTGCATCCGCTGACGATCCTGCGCACCGGCGCGCAGCATGACCGTCCGGCGGAGGGCAATGTGCGCTCGGCGAGCGAGCTGCGCACGCGCATCGGCGCAGGGGAGAATGTGTCCGCCTTTCTGCCGAGGGCGGCGGCGGAGATCAGTGCCCGGGAAAAGACGCTCGGTCGCGGGCCGGTGCTGCCGGAGGCGCTGGAGAGCGCAATCCTCTCGCGCCTGCGCATGCTGCCGCAGACGGCTTACAACGCGCTGCCCGGCGCGTCCGAGGGGCTGGGCAACGGTCTGTACCGCGCCGCGCACGAGGAGCCGACGCTCGACGGCGTACTCGCGGCGGCAAAATCCAAGCGCTACGCGCTCTCGCGCATCCGGCGCATGACGATGTGCGCGGCTCTCGGCGTCACCGCCGGCATGGACGCCGGCACGCCGCCGTATGCGCGTGTGCTGGCCATCGGCGCGCAGGGCAGGGAGCTGCTGCGCGCGATCGACGCGCGCACGGCGGCGCCGGTCATCACGAAGCCGGCCGCCGGACGGAACCTGCCGGGCGCAGCCGGAGAAATCTTTGCCCTGACGGCGGATGCGCACGATCTCTATGTGCTTGGCTGCCCCGCCAGAGAGGAGCGACGCTGCGGCGGCGACTGGCGCGCGAGCCCGTTTGTGCTGTGACCGGCAGAGTGCGCAAAGTATTCGAAATTTTGATATGAATATTTTGTGAAATTGATATTGCATTTCTTGCAAAAAGATAGTATAATGCCGTCATATTCATTTGAAGGACATTTGTCCGCGCGCTGCGGACAGCGCCCGGAGAAGAAATGATTGGAGGAAATACAATGAAAAAAGCGATTGCTCTGCTGCTCGCTCTGGTCATGGTGTTCGCGCTGTGCGCCTGCGGCGGCGGCGACAAGGGCACGGCCGACAACGGCGAGAAGGTCGTTAAGATCGGCGTGTTCGAGCCCGCCAGCGGCGACTCCGGCGCCGGCGGCAAGAAGGAAATGCTCGGCATGCAGTATGCCAACCAGGAGACCCCGACCGTCGAGATCGGCGGCGAGACCTACAAGGTCGAGCTCGTCTACTCCGACAACGGTTCCGATTCTGCGAAGGCTGTCTCGGCGGCTTCCAAGCTCGTCAATGAGAAGGTTTCCCTCGTGCTCGGTTCCTACGGCTCCGGCGTGTCCATCGCCGCGTCCGACACGTTCAAGCAGGCCGGCATCCCGGCCATCGGCGTGACGTGCACGAACCCGAACGTTACGGCCGGCAACAGCCACTACTTCCGCATCTGCTTCCTGGATCCGTTCCAGGGCACTGTCCTTGCCAACTATGCTTCTTCCGAGCTCAAGGCCAAGAAGGCCTACTGCCTCGGCGAGAACGGCAACGAGTATGACCAGGGCCTGGTCACCTTCTTCAAGCAGGCATTTGAGAAGGCCGGCGGCACCGTCGTCACCGACTCCTTCCCGAAGGACAACTCCGACTTCAGCTCCTACCTGAACAAGGCGAAGGATCAGGGCTGCGACGTGTTCTTTGCACCCGTGTCGATCGCGTATTCCACGCAGCTCGTTTCCCAGGCGGCTTCCCTGAACATCGGCATCCCGTTCCTCGGCTCCGATACGTGGGATGACAACATGGTCCTGCAGGCTGCCAAGGGCACCAACGTTCAGGTGTTCGTTTCCACCTTCTACGCAGAAGGCGGCAACAAGACCTTCGACGACGGCATCAAGGCCTATATCAACGGCAATGCCGACGCCAAGACCACCAACGGCGGCGACGATACCATCTCCGCAGTGACGGCCATGGGCTATGACGTTTATTATGTTGCGCTCGAGGCGCTGAAGGCTGCCGGTTCCACCGATCCGGCCAAGGTCATGGAAGCGCTGCCCGGTGTGACCTATGACGGCGTGTCCGGCCACATCGCCTTTGACGAGACCGGCGACGCGATCCGCGACACCGCTTATATCAAGACCATCGACACGGCCGCCAACGTCTGGAAGTTCGTGACGCAGCAGAAGGCTTCCTGAGCTTCTGCCTCGGTCTGAGATCCAAAAATCCGGGGGGAGCTTCGGCTCCCCCTTTGGGATTTTGAGCCGCTGCGAAAGCTGCGGAAGCTCCGCGGTTTTCGCGGCGGCTGAATGTCCGCATTCGTAAACGATAGAGAGGGAAACAGATGGAATTTCTAGTCGCACAAATTTTATCCGGCGTCTCGCTGGGCGGCCAGTATGCCCTGATCGCCATCGGTTATACGATGGTCTACGGCATCCTGCGTCTCATTAACTTCGCCCACGGCGACGTGTTCATGTGTGCAGGCCTCATGATGGTCTTCATGTGCGCGTCCCTGCCGGTGTACGTATCCATTCCGCTCATGCTCGTGCTAACGGTCCTGCTCGGCTTCGTCATCGAGCGCGCGGCCTATAAGCCCCTGCGCAGCGCACCGCGTATGTCCGTCATGATCTCGGCCATCGGCGTGAGTTACCTGCTGCAGAACGTGGCGCTGTATGCCACCGGCGGCCAGCCGCAGACGTATCCGTCGCTGCCGTTCGTGTCCGGCACGGTCACGATCCTCGGCGCGTCCACGCACTGGGTCACGGTCATTACGCCCGTGCTCGTGATCGTGCTCGTGCTGCTGCTGCAGTGGCTCATCAACCACACGAAGATCGGCATGGCCATGCGCGCGGTTGCGAAGGACTTCGAGACCAGCCAGCTCATGGGCATCAAGATCAACAAGGTCATCTCCGTGACGTTTATCATCGGCTCGTTCCTGGCGGCCGTCGGCTCGCTGCTGTACTTCACGAACTATCCGACCGTCATCCCGACCTCCGGCGCCATGCCCGGCCTGAAGGCGTTCGTCGCGGCGGTGTTCGGCGGCATCGGTTCGATCCCCGGTGCCGTCATCGGCGCGTTCATCATCGGCATCTGCGAGACGCTCATCAAGGGCACCAGCATGACGGTGTTCTCCGATGCGTTCACGTTCGCGCTGCTGATCGTCGTCCTCGTGGTCAAGCCCACCGGCCTGTTCGGTGAAAAGGCCACGGACAAAGTCTGAGAGGGGGGATCACTGTGCTGAAAGCGAAAGACAAAGAAGCACGCCGCGGCAACCTGATCACCTTCGCCATCGTGCTCGCGCTCACGCTCGTGACGATGGTACTGGAGAATGTGATGTCTCCCGGCTCCCTGCTCTTTACGGTCATCAAAAAGGGTGCGGTGTACTCGCTCGTCGCCGTGTCCATGAACCTGCTCAACGGCTTTACCGGCCTGTTCTCGCTCGGTCAGGCGGGCTTCATGCTCCTCGGCGCGTATGCCTACGCGATCTTCATGATCCCGGACGCCGCGCGTGATGGCGTGTATTACCTCTTCGAGGGTTCGAGCATCCACTTCTCCTTCCAGGAGATGTTCCAGCATCTGTTCGGCGCCACCGGCTTCGGCGGCGGCGTGAGTCTGGTGCTCGGCGTGCTCGTGGCCATCATTTTCGCGGGCCTGATCGCCGCGTTCTTCGCGTATCTGATCGGCCTGCCGGTCCTGCGCCTCAAGAGCGACTATCTGGCCATCGCCACGCTCGGCTTTGCCGAGATCCTGCGTGCCATCTTCCAGTGGCAGACGCTCGGCAAGGTCACCAACGGCGCCAACATCCTCAAGGGCTATCCGACGTTTGCGGATTTCAACATCACGAATGCTTCCGGCAAGGTACTATTCCGCCTGAGTGCGGTCGTGCCGATTTTGCTTGCCGGTATCTGCATTTTCCTTATTGTCCTGCTCATCAATTCGTCCTACGGCCGCGCCTTCAAGGCCATCCGCGACGATGAGATCGCGGCGGAGGCCATGGGCGTGAACCTCGCCAAGCACAAGAGCCTGTCGTTTGTCATCAGCTCGTTTTTCGCGGGCGTGTCGGGCGCGCTCTTTGCCATGTTTGCCACGACCGTGCAGGCCAAGGTGTTCACCTCGGCCATGACCTATGAGATCCTGCTCATCGTTGTCATCGGCGGCATCGGCTCCGTCTCCGGCAGCTGCATCGCCTCCTTCCTGTACATCGCGTGCTCCGAGTGGTGGCTGCGCTTCCTCGACAACGAGGCGTACATCGGCTCGTTCAAGGTGCCGCTGCTGCGCAACGGTTTCCGTATGGTCGTGTTCTCGATCATCATCATGATCGTCGTGCTCTTCTTCCGCAAGGGCATCATGGGCGAGCGCGAGCTGCCGGATCTGTTCCGTAAGCGCCCGAAAAAGGCAAAGAAGAACGTAGTTGAGGAGGGCAAAGCAGATGAGTAAAGACATCCTCAGCGTGGAAAATATCACGATGCAGTTCGGCGGCGTCGTGGCAGTCAACAACCTGTCGCTGCATATCCCCGAGGGGCAGATCGTGGCGCTCATCGGCCCGAACGGCGCCGGCAAGACCACGGCCTTCAACTGCATCACCGGCGTGTATGAGCCGACGAACGGCCTCGTCAAATTCCTTGACGAGCCGATGGTCCGCAACCATCCGACCGGCAAGATGAAAAAGCTCTACAAGGGCGAAAATCCACTGCTCTACACGGCGGAGTATCATCCGGAGGATGAGACGAAAGAGCAGATGCTCGCGCGCGACCCGCTGGCCGGGACGGGCAAGATCGTCTCGCCGACGCCGGACAGGATCACGAAGCTCGGTATTGCCCGCACGTTCCAGAACATCCGCTTGTGGAAGAGCATGACGGTGTTTGAAAACGTGCTCGTAGCAAAGCATATGCGCGCCAGGCAGAACGTGTTTTCCGCGACCTTCCGCGGCAACGCCAGGGAAGAAAAGCGCATGCGCGACGAGACCATGGCTCTGCTCGTCGAGCAGGGGCTGGAGAAATACAAGGACGACATTGCGACGAGCCTGCCCTACGGCATCCAGCGCCGGCTGGAGATCGCCCGCGCGCTGGCGACGGATCCGAAGCTGCTACTGCTCGACGAGCCGGCGGCCGGCATGAACCCGCAGGAGACGCTCGAGCTCGCGGCGTTCATCCACGAGCTACGCGAGAAATACGGCCTGACGATCTTCCTGATCGAGCACCATATGGATCTGGTCATGCGGATCTCCGATTACATTTATGTCATTGACTTCGGCAGCAAGATCGCCGAGGGCATCCCGCAGGAAGTCCAGAACAATCAGCACGTCATTGACGCCTATCTGGGGGTTGTGGAAGATGAGTGAAACGATTCTGAAAATTGAAGATCTGCAGGTGCGCTATGGCGGCATTGAGGCTGTCAAGGGCATTTCATTCGATGTGCAGCAGGGGCAGATCGTTACGCTGATCGGCTCCAACGGCGCGGGCAAGAGCTCCACGCTGCGCACGATCTCTGGTCTTGTCAAGCCGAGCGGCGGCAAGATCACCTTCCAGGGGGAAGACATCACCGGCAAGGACCCGACCCAGATCGTCACGCAGGGCGTGACGCTCGTGCCGGAGGGACGCCGCATTTTCCCGGACATGACCGTGCTGGAAAACCTGAAGATCGGCGCTTACCTGCGCAAGGACGATCTGTCAGAGGACCTCGAGTGGGTCTACAGCCTGTTCCCGCGCCTGAAAGAGCGCAGCTGGCAGGCCGGCGGCACGCTCTCCGGCGGCGAGCAGCAGATGCTTGCGGTCGGCCGCGCGCTCATGAGCCGCCCGAAGCTGCTCATGATGGACGAGCCGTCGCTCGGTCTCGCGCCACTGGTCGTGCGCGATATCTTCTCCATCATTCAGGAGATCAACAAGCAGGGCGTGACGATCCTGCTCATTGAGCAGAACGCAAACATGGCCCTCAAGATCGCCGATATCGGCTACGTGCTCGAGACCGGCCGCATCACGCTCACCGGCAGCGGTGAGGAACTGCTGACGAACGACGCGGTGCGCGCGGCGTACCTCGGCGCATAACGGTATGGATGACCCAGACGGAAGGACGCCCGCAGGCGCCCTTCCGTTTTTTTCGGAACATTTCTTGACCGCGCGCGTCCAATCCTGTACAATGCAGTTGAAAACCATCGAACCATAGAGGTGTGCTATGAAAAAGTTTTTTTCAGGATTTCTGGTGCTGTGCCTGTCGCTCGCACTGCTGACCGCCTGCGGAAAGGATGGGCAGACTGGCAAGACGGTGGCGGCCGGCGGCCTGACCTTTGCCAAGAGCTATAGCGAGGTCTACTCCGCGCTGACCGATGCGCAGAAAGCGATTGCGGACCGCGACAAGTCCCTCAATATGACCGACGGCGCTTCCGACGACCCGGAGTCCGGCGGCAAAGGCGACGGTGAAGGCGAGGGCACATTCTACTCCGGCACGAACGTGCAGGTCGCGGGCGTCGACGAGGGCGATATCGTCAAGACCGACGGCACGTATATCTACATCCTGCGCGGCAGCGAACTGATCGTCATGCAGGCGGACGGCGCGGACGTCACGGACGTGTCCAATGTCTTTGTCGGTCAGGACTGGGAGCAGACGACGACCGAGGACGGTCAGACCCACACGCAGGAAAAGCTGCCGCTGGAGCTGTATCTGGCCGACGGCCGCGCGGTCGTCCTCTCGTCGTATACCGACTGGACGGGCAGCGACACGTCCTCGGATGAGCTTTCCGGCAGCGGCAATAATTATGTCACAGTCGATATTTATGACGTCTCCGACCCGGCAGACCCGACGCTGGTCCAGTCGTTCGGGCAGGACGGCTACGAGATTGCCTCGCGCATGGTCGGCGGCGTGCTCTACCTGTGCACGTCGTATTATCCCGGCGCGCCGGAAAAGGGCGACGAGACTACGTTTGCTCCCCGGCTGTATGACGGGGACACGGCGTCGGTCGTGCCGTGCGACAGCATCGGCCTCATGCCGTACAACAACTCCATGACCTACGCGGTCGCGGCGTCGTATGACATTGCGGCCGGCACGCGGCTCTCCAGCCAGTCTGTGCTCGGCGGCGGGGAGACGGTGTACATGACGGCGGAGAATCTCTACCTGTGCGCAAGCGTCTACGACGACGGCGCGGGCAAGACCCATAAGGACGGCAGCTACACGGTCACGGACTATACCTCCAGCGTCAATACGGCGGTCAACCGCTTTGCGATCGCCGACGGCAAGCTCACCTTTGCCGCCAATGGCACTGTGCCCGGCGCGCTCAACAACCAGTTCTCGCTCGACGAGCGCGACGGCTATCTGCGCATGGCCACGACCGAGCAGACGTATTCCTACAGCGTCTACCGCGATGAAAAGCATGACTTTGAAAACACGAAAACCAATGACGACGCCACGCAGACGAGCAATGATGTGTACGTGCTCGACTGTGACCTGAACACCGTCGGCAGCGTGGCCGGGATCGCCGAAGGGGAGACGGTGTTCTCCGCGCGCTTCGACGGGGATTACGGCTATCTGTGCACCTACCGCCAGACGGATCCGGTCTTTGCCGTCGATCTGACCGCCCCGACCGATCCGAAGGTCGTCGGTGAGCTCAAGCTCAGCGGCTATTCCGACTATCTGCACGTCTGGTCAGACGGGATGCTCTTCGGCCTCGGCATGGAGACGACGGCCGTGGATGGCGGCGCGACCGTGGACGGCATGAAGCTCGTCATGATCGACACGTCCGATCCTGCCAAGCTGCACGATCTGCACACGCAGACGCTCGATGCCGACTATAGCGAGGCGCTGAATAATCACAAGGCAATTCTGGTGGACAGCGACAAGGACCTGATCGCTTTCCCGGCCGAGAACAGCTATCTCGTCTACGGCTATTCGGCGGACGACGGCTTCACGCTGCGTAAGGAGATCCCCGTCTCGCAGTGGGACGAGAACAACCGCGGCCTGTATATCGGCGACTACTTCTATGTCGTCGGTTCCGATCAGGTGAACGTGCTCGACCTGGGCACGCTTGAGAACGTAGCGCAGGCGATCATCCCGCGCGGGTAAACAACCGAAGATCTTCTGACAGGCGGTGCGCGCAGACGCACCGCCTGTTTACATTTTTGCGCCGCTGTGGTAAACTGATACATTGAGCGAATATCACAACAAGGGAGGCGGCGCCGTGCTCGAAAAGCTGCGACAAATTGAAAACCGGTACAGCGAACTGGAGAGCAAGCTGGCCGACCCCGCGTATTATTCCGACCCCGCGGTGTTCACAAAGCTCTGCCGCGAGCAGCGCGAGCTGCAGCCGGTCGTGGAGACCTACCGGGCGTATACCGCCTGTCAGGCGCAGATCGCGCAGGCGGAGGCGCTGCTGAGCGACCCCGAGCTGCACGAGATCGCGCGCGAGGAGATCGATCTCGGCCGTGCCCGCTGCGCGGAGCTCGAGCAGCAGCTGCGTGTGCTGCTGCTGCCGCGCGACCCGAACGATGACCGCAACGTCATTCTGGAGATCCGCACCGGCGTCGGCGGGGAAGAATCGGCGCTCTTTGCGCATAGTCTTTATCGAATGTACAATATGTACGCCGACGCGCACGGGTGGAAGACCGAGATCGCCAACCTCAACGAGACGGAGCTCGGCGGCGTGCGCGAGGCGAGTCTGCTCATCAGCGGACAGGGGGCGTACTCCCGCCTGAAGTTTGAAAGCGGGGTGCACCGCGTCCAGCGCGTGCCGGAGACGGAGACCGGCGGCCGCATCCACACCAGCACCGCCACCGTGGCCGTGCTGCCGGAGATGGACGCCGTGGAGGTGCACATCGACCCGAAGGATCTGCAGATCGACACCTACCGCAGCTCCGGCGCCGGCGGCCAGCACGTCAACAAGACCGAGAGCGCCATCCGCATCACGCACCTGCCGACCGGCACGGTCGTCGAGTGTCAGGATGAGCGCAGCCAGTATAAAAACAAGGATCGCGCGATGAAGATCCTGGCCTCACGCCTGTATGCTGCGGAAAGTGCCCGGCAGAATGCCGCGCGCTCGGCCGAGCGGCGCAGCCAGGTCGGCACCGGCATGCGCAACGAGCGCATCCGAACCTACAACTTCCCGCAGGGGCGGGTGACGGATCACCGCATCGGGCTGACGCTCTATAAGCTCGATCAGGTGCTCGACGGCGATCTGGATGAGATCATTGATGCGCTCACGCTGGCCGGTCAGGCCGAGAAGCTGCGCGCATCCGCGGAGGAAGCATGAACACGAAACGAATCACAACCGAGATCGCGCAGGCAGCGGATGCCATCCGTGCCGGGCAGCTCGTCGCCGTCCCGACGGAGACGGTCTACGGCCTTGCCGGCAACGGACTGGATCCCGCCGCCGTTGCGCAGATCTATGAGATCAAGGGCCGGCCGGCCGTCAAGCCGCTGTCGCTGATGGTGCACGACGCATCCGCCATGGCGCGCTACTGCGCCGATGTGCCGCCGGCGGCATACACGCTGGCCGAGGCGTTCTGGCCCGGCCCGCTCACGATCGTGCTGCGGGCACAGGACTGCGTGCCCGAGATCGTGCGCGCGGGTGGGCAGACCGTCGGCCTGCGCTGCCCGGATCACCCGGCCACGCTGGCGCTCATCGAGGCCGCGCAGCTGCCGCTGGCCGCGCCGTCGGCCAATCCCTCCGGCGCGCCGAGCCCGAAAACGGCAGACGATGTGCTGGCGTATTTCAATGGGCAGATCGCGGCCGTCATCGACGGCGGGCCCTGCGGTATCGGCCGGGAGTCCACGCTCGTCGATCTCTCGCACACGCCGTACCGCATTCTGCGCTCCGCCGCCGTGCCGGACGATGCCGTCTGGGACGCGCTCGTGCGGAAAATGCACATTGTCGGCATCACGGGCGGCACGGGCTGCGGGAAAACGACCGCGCTCATGGAGCTGGAGCGTCAGGGCGCGCTCGTCATCGACTGCGACGCGGTGTATCACGAGCTGCTGGCGTCCAATACCGCCATGCTCGCGGAGATCAATGCCCGTTTTCCGGGTACAATAGAAAATGGGACGCTGCAGCGAAAGCGGCTCGGCGCGGTCGTGTTCGCGGACGCGGCGGCGCTCGACGACCTCAACGCCATCACGCACCGGTATGTCCGTGCCGAGGTGTGCGCTCGCCTGCGCGCGTGGGCGCGGCAGGGCGGCACGGTCGCGGCGATCGACGCCATCGCGCTCATCGAGAGCGGGCTGGCGGAGCTGTGCACTGTCACCATCGGCGTGACGGCGCCGCGCGAGGTGCGCATCGAGCGGCTCATCGCGCGCGAGGGCGTGACGCGCGATTATGCCGAGGCGCGCATCGACGCGCAGAAGCCCAACGAATGGTTTGCCCAACATTGCAGCTACGTGCTGGATAACGGCGGCACGCTCGCCGATTTTCAGCGCCGCTGCCATCAACTGATACAGGAGGTGCTCTCATGAGCGAAGATAAGGAACTCAAGCAGTGGAAGGAAAAGCTGTTTTATCAGCCGAAAAACGGCTACGATCGGATCGACGCCGAGCAGGCCGGGGAGATCTTTGCCTACGCCGAGGGATATAAGCAGTTTCTCAACGCCGCGCGCACCGAGCGCGAGGCCGTCAAGGAGGCCATCCGCATGGCGGAGGCCGAGGGCTTTGTGCCGTATACGTTCGGCATGGAGCTGCAGCCGGGCTCGAAGGTGTATGTCAACAACCGCGGCAAGGCGCTCATGCTGGCCGTGCTCGGGCAGCAGCCGCTTGACCACGGCTGCGTGATCGCGGGCGCGCACATCGACTCCCCGCGTCTCGATCTCAAGCAGACGCCGATGTATGAGGACTCGGAGCTGGCGTATTTCAAGACGCACTATTACGGCGGCATCAAGAAGTACCAGTGGGTCACGATCCCGCTGGAGCTGCACGGCACGGTCGCGCTCAAAGACGGCAGCACGGTCGATATTGCCATCGGCCGCGAGCCGGATGAGCCGCAGTTTGTCATCACCGATCTGCTGCCGCATCTCGGCAAGGATCAGATGCGCAAGACCATGGAAGAGGGCATCACGGGCGAGGCGCTCAACATCGTCATCGGCAGCATGCCGTATGCCGGCGAGGGGCGCGACCGCGTGAAGCTCGCCGTGCTGTCGCTGCTCCATGATGAATACGGCATCACGGAAGAGGACTTCCTGTCGGCGGAGCTTGCCGCCGTGCCGGCGTTCCCGGCGCGCGACATCGGCTTTGACCGCAGCATGATCGGCGCCTACGGTCAGGATGACCGCGTGTGCGCCTATGCCGAGCTGCGCGCCATCCTTGACCTCGACGGCGCGCCGGAGCGCACGGCCGTGTGCATCCTCGCCGACAAGGAGGAGATCGGCTCCGACGGCGTGTCCGGCATGCAGTCGCAGGCGTTCGAGGCCTTCATGGCCGACCTCTGCGAGCAGCAGGACGTCGCGCTGCGCCACTGCTTTGCCAGGAGCTTTTGCCTCTCGGCGGATGTCTGCGCGGCCTTTGACCCCAGCTTCCCCGAGGTGAGCGCCAAGCGCACGGAGGCCAAGCTCAATTACGGCATGGGCATCTGCAAGTTCACGGGTGCACGCGGCAAGTCCGGCACGAGCGACGCCTCGGCCGAGCTCGTGGCCTATCTGCGCCGTCTGTTTGCCGACAACGGCGTCGTCTGGCAGCTGTCCGAGATGGGCAAGGTCGATCAGGGCGGCGGCGGCACGATCGCCAAGTTCATGGCCGACCGGAATATTGACACCATTGACGCCGGCGTGCCGGTGCTGAGCATGCACGCACCGTTTGAGCTCGTGGCAAAGTTCGACTGCTGGATGACGTACCGCGGCGTGCTGGCTGCCTACTGCGACACGCAGGCGTGACCGGATGCGGCAGGGGAAAACGGGGACAGTGACCGTTTTCCCTTGTGACGCAAAGAAAACCGTGGTATAATCAACATTCCTATCTGCGTATTGGGAGGTGCATCCGTGACCATCTGGAACGCGATCCTGCTCGGTCTGGTGCAGGGCATCGCAGAGTTTCTGCCGATCTCCAGCTCCGGCCATCTGTCGATCCTGCAAAACCTGTTTCATATGTCGACGGCGGAAAACGGCCATCTGTTTTTCGATGTTCTGCTGCATTTGGGCACGCTCATTTCCATCTGCATCGTCTACTGGCGGGACATCGTGGCCATGGTGCGCGAGACGATCGCGTTTTTCCGCAGCGCACGGCTGCCGGCCGAGCAGCGCCGGCAGCAGCTTCCCGCCGCGCGCATGGTGCTCATGATCATCCTGGCGACGCTGCCGCTGTTTTTGATCCTGCCGGTCAACGATCTGGTCGAGCAGCTGTACTACCACACCTTCTTCATCGGCCTCATGCTCATCCTCACGGGCTTTCTGCTGTTCGTGGCCGATAAAATGCCCAAGGGCACGCGCACGGAGAAAACCATGCGCGTGCGCGACGCGCTGGTCATCGGCGTGTGTCAGGCCGTGGCGACGATCCCGGGCCTGTCCCGGTCGGGCACGACGATCGCGGCCGGCATGGCCACGGGACTGGACCGCAGCTTTGCGGTGCGCTTCTCGTTCCTGATGTCGCTGCCTGCGGTGCTGGGGGCAAACATCCTGTCGCTGGCCAAGGCGGCCAAGGCGGGTATCGATGTGTCGCTCCTGCCGGCGTATCTGGCCGGTATGCTTGTGGCGATGGTCTCGGGCGTCGCGGCCATCGGCCTTGTCAAGCGCCTGACGTCGAAGGGCCGTTTCGGCGCATTTTCCTACTACTGTTGGGGCGCGGGCGCACTGACGATGATTCTGTCTCTGATTTTCTGAGAGGACGTTATATAACATGGCAACTTCATCATCCAAAAAGAAAACCGGCACGGCGAAAAAATCCGCCCCGGCAGCAAAAAAGCCGGCCTCCGCGCCGAAAAAGCAGACTGCTGTGCCGAAAAAGCAGCCGGCCGCCGCGCCGACGGCGCCGACATGGCCGTATGCGCTGGCGTGCATCGTGCTGTCGCTGCTGGCGTTCCTGGGCCTGTTTCATGCCGAGGGCGTCGTGATCGACGGCTTTGCGGGCTTCCTGTGCGGCATCATGGGCTGGGGCTTTTGGGCGTTCCCGTTTGCGATGCTGCTGCTGGCGTGGGTCTTTGTGCGCAATCCGGAGCGACACTTCTGTCTGCGCGTGACGGCGTCGCTGCTGATCGCGCCGCTGTTCGGCACGATCGTGCACCTGATGGTCTGCCGCGTGGCGTTCACGGCGCAGACGTTCGGCGCGATCGTCGGCCAGCTCTATGACGGGGGCAAGGCGCTCACGTCCGGCGGCGTGATCTCCGGCGGCATTGGCTATCTGCTCAAGGCCGGCATCAGCGTCTATGCGGCGCTGCCGCTGACGATGGCGGCGTTCGTGTTCTGCGTGCTGGGCAGCATGGACCTGACGGTGGGCAAGATCGCGGCCTGGGTGCGCACACGGCGCGAGGCACAGTACATCCCGGACGAAGACGTGCCGCTTGCGGAGGATGAGGAGGACGAACCGGAACCGCAGCCGCTGCCCGAGCCGCGGCGCAGTGCGCGCCGTGCCGTGCCGGACAAGCCGGTCGCCAAGAAAAAATTCATCGACATTCCGGTCGAGGAGACCATGACGGAGCCGGACGACGATCCGATCGACCCGATCCCGGTCAAAAAGCCTGCCCGCGGCGCGAAAAAGGCCGCGCCGGCCGATGCCACGCAGAATGTCCAGCCGCTGTCTGTGGAGGAGGCGGCCGATATCTGCGGCGTCACCCCGGTCACGCAGGAGATCCAGGACCCGCCGAAGCCGTCCAAAAAGGCGGCCAGCGCCGCCGTCGCGGCGGAGACGGCCGCGATCACCTCCGCCATCGAGAGCGAGAATGCCGACCACTCGTCCTATCAGCTCCCGCCGGTGTCGTTCCTGCGCGCGGGGAAGAAGGATCAGACGGACGCGACGGAGGAGATCCGCTTCAACCGCGACCGGCTCAACACTGCCCTGAGCAGCTTCGGTGTCAATGCGACCATCCGCGACGTGACGCGCGGCCCCACGGTCACGCGCTACGATCTCGAGCTCGAGGCGGGCGTGAAGCTCAACAAGATCACGAACCTCTCCGGCGACCTTGCGCTCGCGCTCGGTGTGGAGAATGTGCGCATCGCGCCGATCCCGGACAAGATCTCGACCGTCGGCATCGAGGTGCCGAACAAGGTCGTCAGCGCCGTTTGCCTGCGCGATATCATCGACTCGCCCGCGTTCCGCAATGCGAAGTCCAAGCTCTCGTTTGCCGTCGGCAAGGACATCGGCGGCAACTGCATCATCGGCAACATCGCCAAGCTGCCGCATATGCTCATCGCCGGCACGACCGGCTCGGGCAAGTCCGTGTGCATGAACTCGCTCATTCTGAGCCTGCTCTATAAGGCGACGCCGGACGAGGTGCGCCTGATCATGATCGACCCGAAAATGGTCGAGCTCGGCATCTATAACGGCATCCCGCACCTGTTCATCCCCGTCGTGACCGACCCGAAGAAGGCGGCCGGCGCGCTGCAGTGGGCGGTCGTGGAGATGCTCAAGCGCTACCGCCTCTTCTCCGAGGCGCAGGTGCGCGACCTCGCCAGCTACAATGCCCTCCAGAAAAACGAGCCCGACGGGCAGACGCTGCCGCAGGTCGTCATCGTTATCGACGAGCTGGCCGACCTCATGCTCTGCGCCGCCAAAGAGGTGGAGGAGAGCATCTGCCGCGTGGCGCAGATGGGCCGCGCCGCGGGCATGCACCTCATCATCGCAACGCAGCGCCCGTCCGCGGACGTCATCACCGGCCTCATGAAGGCGAACATCCCGAGCCGCATTGCCTTTGCGGTCTCGTCCTCGCTCGAGAGCCGCATCATCCTCGATACCTCCGGCGCGGAAAAGCTCATCGGCATGGGCGATATGCTCTATGCGCCCATCGGCACCGGCAAGCCCCTGCGTGTGCAGGGCTCGTTTGTGTCGGACGAGGAGCGCGAGGAGGTCGTGCGCTTCATCAAGCAGAACTCCGAGGCGCAGTACAGCGACGATATCATCGCGCAGATCGAAAAATCCGCCGCCGAGGCCGACAAGAAGTCCGGCCCCGCGCCCGAGGCGGACAAGCCCGCCAAGAGCGACTATGACGAGCTGCTGCCGCAGGCCGTGGATGTCATTCTCGAGACGAAGCAGGCATCGGTGTCCATGCTGCAGCGCCGGCTGAAACTCGGCTATTCGCGCGCCGCGCGCATGGTCGATCAGATGGAGGAGATGGGCATCGTCGGCCCGTTTGAGGGCTCGAAGCCGCGCAAGATCCTCATCACGAAGCAGCAGTGGCAGGAGATGCAGTATGTGCAGGGCACCGCGCCGAGCGAGGTGCTGCAGGCGCAGACGGACTTTGCCGATGACAACGAAGAGGAACCTGAAGACGATGAATCATGATCTCCACACGGGGCGGCCGGAGCGCCGCCCCGTCGGCACGATTGCCTTTCCGGATGGGGCGGACTTTGCCCCGGAAATGACGCCGGCGCAGGTCGGCGCTTACAGCACGCTCGCCCTCGCGCACATTGGCGACGGGGTATATGAGCTCATGATGCGCACGGCCCTGTGTGCCGCCGGGCTCACGGCCGTGACCGACCTGCACCGCGAGACGGTGCGCCGCGTCAACGCGCCCGCGCAGGCGCGCGCGGCGGAGACCATTCAGCCCGCGCTCACGGACGAGGAGCGCGCGGTCTACAAGCGCGGCCGCAACGCGAAGGTGAACTCGGTGCCGCAGCACGCGGACGTCGCACAGTATCACGCGGCCACGGGGCTCGAGACGCTCTTTGGCTGGCTGTATCTGCTCGGCCGCACGCAGCGGCTGCGCGAGCTCTTCAGCAAGATCACGGAGGTGCTGTAACATGCCAATGGACGCAGTTTTTCTGCACGGCCTGACGCAGGAACTGACGCAGAGCCTGACCGGCGCGCGCATCGACAAGGTGCAGCAGCCGGAGCGCGACCTGCTGCTGCTGTCCGTGCGCACGCAGAGCGGCAACGCGAAGCTGCTCGTGCACGGCGGCGTGGGCAGCGCGCGGGTGCATTTCACGGCCGGCACGTTTGAAAATCCGGCCGAGCCGCCGATGTTCTGCATGCTTCTGCGCAAGCATCTGGTCGGCGCGCGCATCACGGGTATTTCCCAGCCGGACTTCGAGCGCATGCTCTTGCTCGATCTCGACGGGCGCGATGAGCTCGGCACGCCGGTCAAAAAGCAGCTCATTGTTGAAATGCTTGGCCGCCAGTCGAACGTCATCCTCGTCAGCGCCGACGGGCACATCATCGACTGCATGCGCCGCGTGGATTCCTCCATGAGCGAGACGCGCCAGGTGCAGCCGGGCCTGTTTTACCGCCTGCCGCTGCGGCAGGACAAGCCGGTCCTGTTTGACACGACGCCGGAGCAGCGCGCGCAGCTGCTCTCCGGCCCGGTCACTGCGGGGATGCTTGATAAGTGGCTGCTGGGTCTGTTCTCCGGCGTGTCGCCCCTGCTGTGCCGGGAGGTGTGCTTCCGCGCGCTCGGCGATGCCAGCCCCCGGCTCGAGCGGCTGGACGATGCGCAGCGCGCGCGCCTGGAGCACGAGCTGGACGCGCTGGTGTTCTCGGTCGAGACGAACAATCTCGTGCCCACCATGCTGCTCGACGGCGACCGGCCGAAGGATTTTTCCGCCGTGCCGATCCTGCAGTATCAGGACGCGCTGGAATGCCGCGGCTGCGGCTCGTTTTCCGAGCTGCTGGACGAATTTTATCTCCGCCGCGACAAGGCGGAGGCCATGCGCCGCCGCTCGCAGGAGCTGACGCATCAGGTGCGCACCCTGCGCGACCGCACGGCCAAAAAGCTGGCCATCCAGCAGTCGGACCTGCTGCGCTGCGCTGACCGCGAGGCCCTGCGGCAGAAGGCCGACCTCATCAAGGCCAACCTCTACCGTATCCAGAAAGGCGACCGCACCGTGACGGTGCAGGACTACTATGCCGAGGGCTGCCCGGACGTGACGATCGAGCTGGACCCGCGCAAGAGCCCGCAGGAGAACGCCGCCGCGCTCTATAAGTCCTACCGCAAGGCCAAAACGGCCGAACAGCACCTGACCGGCCTGATCGCGGAGGCGAGCCGGAACCTCGACTACCTCAACAGTGTGCTCGATGAGCTCGCGCGCGCCGAGAGCGAGCGCGACCTTGCCGACATCCGCGCCGAGCTGCGCGCGACCGGGTATCTGCGCCAGCCGCGCAATGCCAAAAAGGAAAAGACGGCGCAGCGCGCGCCGCTCGCCTTCGTTTCGAGCACCGGGTATGAGATCCTCGTCGGCCGCTCCAACACGCAAAATGACGAGCTGACGCACCGCACCGCCCGCCGCACGGACATCTGGCTGCATGTGCAGAAGGTGCATGGCTCGCACGTTATCATCCGTGCGCACGACACGACGCCCGACGACCAGACGATCGCCGAGGCGGCGAGTCTCGCCGTATACTATTCGCAGGCGCGCGGCGGCGGGAAGACACCGGTGGATTACACCATGGCGCGCTTCGTGCGCAAGCCGTCCGGCGCGCTGCCGGGCATGGTGCTCTATACGGACTACCAGACCTGCATGGCCGAGAGCAATGAGGCGCTCGTGGAGCGCCTGCGCGTGCACTAAGGCAGCAAAAAAGCTCCCCCGGCGGGGGAGCTTTTTTGTGCGCTTATTTCCAGCTGTAGGTGTGGCCGTATTTTGCGCACTGTGCATTGCCGGGCGCGGTGTCCGGTGCAGCGGCGAACGCGGAACCATGACCGACCAGCAGCGCCAGTATGAGCACAGGCGCTGCGGTTTTGCGAATGTTCATGTGCATCCCCATCTCGTAAAAATGTCATTTCCTGCACAAAGCGTATCGTATTTTTTATAGTGCATCAATCGGCCGGCGGAAATGTTAGCGGCATCTTAGCAGCCGCTGCAGCAGCTTCCCATCCGCACCGGCCGGTTGACGGATGCGGAAAACTGCGGTATGCTTTTGGCATTGTTCCCAGAAAGGAGCGCCTGTTTTTCAGGCGAACGGATCATGAAAAAACTCATTGCCTATTACTCCCGCGCGGGAGAGAACTATTTTTCCGGGGCGCGCCGCACCATCGCCGTCGGCAACACGGAGAAGGCGGCACGACTGCTTGCCGAACTCACCGGCGCGGAGCTATTCCATATCGAACAGAAAGCGCCGTATTCGGACAACTATGATGCCTGCGTCGCCGAGGCGCGGCGCGACCTGCGCGCCAATGCCCGTCCGGAGCTGATGGTGCTGCCGGAGCGTCTGGACGACTATGAAGAAATCTACCTTGGCTATCCGAACTACTGCGGTACCATGCCGATGGCGGTCTACACCTTCCTCGAGCACTATGACTGGCAGGGGAAAACCATCCATCCGTTCTGCACGAACGAGGGCAGCGGCCTGTCGAACACGGAGCAGGACATCCGGCGGGCTGCGAAGGGCGCGCTGGTCGCGCACGGCCTGTCGCTGCGCGGCAGCGCGGTGGACAGCGCAAAACCGAAACTGGAGCAGTGGCTGCGCGGGTAACGTGTGCGTTCCGGGCAGCAGAGAGAAGGAGGCCGTACATGAGCCGAAACGCAAAAATACTCATCGACCTGGCTGTGCTTGCGGCCGTTTACGGCATCTGGCTGCTGCCGAAGTGGCGGCCGCTGGGGCGCAGAACGCTCGCGGTCTACACGCTCATGTACGGCTGCCTCGCCGGCATCGTGCGCTTCACGCTCATGCCGGTGCTCACGGCGCTCCCGTTCTGCCTTGACCATCCGTATATCCCCATGCACATGGCGCCGTTTGAGGACGTCATTCTCCGCCACGGCGATTATGTCCGGCAGATCGTGCTGAACATCGCCCTGTTTGTCCCGTTCGGTGTTTTGCTGCCGCTGTGCCGCAGCTGCCGCGGCAGGCGGTGCAGCTTCTGGCGCTGCCTGCTGCTGACGCTGGCGCTCAGCGTCGGCATCGAGGTCGTGCAGCCGCTGCTGCATGCGTTTCGCAGTTCAGATATCACGGACGTGATTACAAACACGACCGGCGGCGTGCTGGGCTATGCGCTCTGGGCAATCGTGCACGCCTGCCGGAAAAAACGTGAAGATTGACCTGCCTTGAGATACCGGAGCTTTTGCCGGTATCTTTTTTGTTGAAAATGTGCCGCTGTTTCGTTATACTATTACAAAAAGCGGAATTTTACGGTCAAAAACGGAGAAAAAACAAAAATCGGAGGAGAGAACATGGACGAGCGGATCTATCGCGAATACGTTGCGATCCTGAAAGAGGAGCTGCAGCCCGCCATGGGCTGTACAGAGCCGATCGCCGTGGCGTACTGCGCGGCGCTGGCCCGCAGGACGCTCGGCGTGCTGCCGGAAACGGTCGAGGTGCTTGCGAGCGCGAACATCATCAAAAACGTCAAGAGCGTCATTGTGCCGAATACGAACGGCCAGCGCGGCATTGCGGCGGCCGCAGCGGCGGGTATCGTTTCCGGCAATGCCGACGCGCAGCTGCAGGTGCTTGCGAGCCTCACGCCGGAGCAGGTGGATGCGGTGGGCGCCTATCTGCAGCAGGCTGCCTTTACCGTCCGGCGCGCGGACAAGGACTACGTGTTCGACATTCAGGTGCGCGTCACGGCGGGGGCGGACAGCGCGTCCGTGGAGATCGCGGGCTATCACACGAACGTGATCCGTATCGAGAAAAACGGCGTCGTGCAGTTTCACAAGGACTATCAGGAGTCCGGCAGCCAGCACGCCACCGACCGCAGTCTGCTGACGGTCGAGCACATCATCGCCTTTGCAAACGAGGTGGACATTGCCGACGTGCAGGAGACGCTCCAGCGGCAGATCGACTATAACTGGGCCATCGCCGAGGAGGGCCTGCGCGGGGATTACGGCGCGAACATCGGCCGCATCCTGCTGCAGTCTTACGGCATGAGCATCCACAACCGCGCCAAGGCCTACGCCGCGGCCGGGTCGGACGCACGCATGAACGGCTGCGACCTGCCGGTGGTCATCAACTCCGGCAGCGGCAACCAGGGGCTGACAGCGTCACTGCCGGTCATTGTCTATGCCAAGGAGCTGGGCGTCACGCAGCAGATGCTCTACCGCGCGCTCGTGGTGTCGAACCTCGTCACCATCCATCTGAAAACCGGCATCGGCAGCCTGTCCGCCTACTGCGGCGCTACGGCGGCCGGCTGCGGCGCGGCCGCGGGCGTGACGTATCTGTATGGCGGGCAGTTCCGCGAGATCGCGCACACCATCGTCAACGCGATCGCCATTGATTCCGGCATGATCTGCGACGGTGCGAAGGCGAGCTGCGCGGCCAAGATCGCTTCGGCGGTCGAGGCGGGGCTGCTGGGTATGCAGATGCAGATGCACGAGAGCCAGTTCTACGGCGGCGACGGCATTGTCGTCAAGGGCGTGGAGAACACGATTCGCAACATCGGCACGCTCGCAAGTGAGGGCATGCGTGAGACCGACCGCACGATCATCCGTATGATGATTCAGGAGCACTGATCCGCCGAATATTGCCGGCTGCCGGTTGGCGGCCGGCATTTTTGCGCCGAATTTTCGCACCGGCGGAGGATCGGCATTGCATTTTGCGCGCCGAGCGCGTATAATACCGCATATTTCATTTTGCAAAAGATTCGTATACCCAAGGAGGCGCGCCATGCGTTTATTTGATATTCTCGGGCCGGTCATGGTCGGCCCGTCCAGCAGCCACACGGCCGGGGCCGTGCGCATCGGCCTGACGGCCCGCAAACTGCTCGGCGACCGGCCGGTGCACGCGGACATTTCGCTGCACGGCAGCTTCGCCCTGACCGGTCATGGCCACGGCACGGACTGCGCGCTGATCGCGGGCCTGCTCGGTATGCAGCCGGACGATCTGCGCATTCCGGGCAGCTTTGCCGTCGCGGCGGAGCAGGGGCTGACGTTCTCGTTCCGGAACGTGCAGCTGCGCAACGCGCACCCGAACACCGCGCGCCTGCAGCTCACGGGCGCCAAGGGCCGCACGCTGGACATCGTGGCCGAGAGCATCGGCGGCGGGCGCATCCGCATCCGCTCCATCGACGGTATCGAGACGAACTTTTCCGGTGAGCACAACACGCTCATTGTCCACAATCAGGACACGCCCGGCCATGTTGCTGCCGTGACGGCGGCGCTCATGCAGCGGCACGTCAACATCGCCACCATGCAGCTCTACCGCAGCGAGCAGGGCGGCTACGCGGTCATGATCCTCGAGTGTGACCAGCCGATCCCGAAGGACATCGAGCAGTGGCTGTCGCACATCGAGGGCATTCAGAAGATCACGATCTTTAATCAGGAGGAACCGGTATGAGCTTTTCGAGCATTGCATCCATGCTTTCGGCTGCACAGGAGAGCGGGCAGCCGCTCTATGCCGTCATCCGTGATGCGGACTGTCAGGAAAACGGCTATGACGCTGCGGCGTCCTACCGCCAGATCGCGGCGCTCTGGACGGCGATGCAGCAGTCGAGCCGGCAGTACTGCGCATCCGACCGCTCCAACAGCGGGCTCATCGGCGGCGACGCGGCCAGATTCCGCGCGGCGGCGGAGGCCGGCCGCCTCCTCGGCGGGACGTATTTTCAGCGCGTGACGGAAGAGGCGCTCAAGGTGGCCGAGTGCAATGCGTGCATGAAGCGCATCGTCGCCGCGCCCACGGCGGGCAGCTGCGGCGTGCTGCCGGCGGTGCTGATCCCGCTTGTGGAGGTGCGCGATGTTGCGGAGGAGACGATCCTGCAGGCGCTGTATATCGCGGCCGGGTTCGGCCAGGTCACGGCGCTGCGCGCGAGCGTGGCCGGCGCGGAGGGCGGCTGCCAGGCGGAGATCGGCACGGCCAGCGCCATGGCGGCGGCTGCGCTGACGCACATCCTCGGTGGCACGGCGCAGCAGTGCGCGGATGCGTACGCCATCGCGCTCGGCAATCTGCTCGGCCTGGTGTGTGACCCGGTCGCGGGCCTGGTCGAGGTACCGTGTGTCAAGCGCAATGTCATCGGTGCGGTCAATGCCGTGAGCGCGGCGAATATGGCCGTCGCCGGCATCACGAGCCGCATCCCGGTCGATGAGGTCATCGATGCCATGGGCGAGGTCGGTGATGCGCTCCCGGCCAGCCTGCGCGAGACCGGCCTCGGCGGCCTTGCCGCCACGCCGACTGGCCGGCAGGCGGCCGAGCGGATCGCCCGCGCCGAACACTGAATGCCTCCGTCCCGCAGGCCGAGCCATCGGCGGCGGGGCGGATTTTTGCGGGAAAAGGCTTGACAGACGGGCAAAATCACGGCAATGTATAGTTATCCTATAGAACGAACGACCCGCTCTGCGGGCGGAAAGGCGGAGCCATGGAATTCAATAAACCCATTGCGGATATGCTCCCCGGCATGGATGTCGAGGGCTTTTATATTCTGCGCGCGGCGGCGCTCAAGACGACTAACAACGGCAAACCGTTTCTCAGCGGTACGATCTGCGACCGCACGGGCAGCGTGGAGATCAAGATCTGGGACTACAGCGGCCCGATCGGCGCGCGCCCGGACGATACCGGCCGCGTCGTAAAGATCCGCGGCAGCGTCTCGGAATACCGCGGTGCGCTGCAGATCAGCGTCCACCGCATCCGTATGGCCGATGCGGCGGACGATTATGACACGGCGCTGCTCGTGCCGACGGCGCCCATCGACGCGGACGCCGCGCTGGCGGACGTGCAGCGGCTGGTCGCCTCGATCACGGACGCGGATTACCGCAGCGTGGCCGAGACGATGCTGGCGCGGCACCTCGATGCATTCCGGCGCATTCCGGCCGGGAAGAGCGTGCACCACAGTTTCCTGTCCGGCCTTTTGATGCATACTTACAACATGCTGCGCACGGCGGATTTTCTCGCGGGCCTGTATCCGGAGGTCATTGACCGCAGCCTGCTGCTGACCGGCACGCTGCTGCACGATTTCGGCAAGGAGCGGGAGTTTGCGTTTTCCGATCTCGGCATCGTGACGGAGTACTCCACGGCCGGGCAGCTCCTTGGCCATCTGGTCATGGGGGCGCAGGAGGTCGCGGACGCCGCGCGCGAGCTTGGCATTCCCGAGGAAAAGTCCATGCTGCTGCAGCACCTGCTGCTCTCGCACCACGGCGAGCCGGAGTTCGGCGCGGCCGTGCGGCCCATGTGCGCGGAGGCGGAGCTGCTGTCTTACATTGACCTCATCGACAGCCGCATGGAGATCTATGCGGAAACGCTGCCGACCGTGCCGGCCGGCAGCTTCAGTGCCCGCATTTTTGCGCTGGAAAAGAAGATCTATCACCACAACTGAGGAGGCTGCCCATGCTGACCCTGCCGTCACAAGTGCATACGGCGCTCGATCGTCTCACGGCGGCGGGCTGGGAGGCCTATGTCGTCGGTGGGGCTGTGCGCGACGCGCTGCGTGGCTGCGCGGCGGGGGATTGGGACATCACGACCAATGCCGAGCCCGCGCAGGTCGAGCGCGTCTTTGCCGGCGAGCGGCTCATCGAGACGGGGCTCAGGCACGGCACCGTGACCGTCCTGCTCGACGGCCTGCCGCTTGAGATCACGACCTACCGCGTCGACGGGGACTATACCGACCACCGGCGGCCGGACGCCGTGCGCTTTACGCGCAGCCTGCGCGAGGATCTGCTGCGCCGCGATTTCACGATGAACGCGCTGGCCTACAATCCGCGCACGGGGCTGGTCGACGTCTGCGGCGGGGCGGAGGACATTGCGCGCGGCGTTGTGCGCTGCGTGGGCGAGCCGGACCGCCGCTTTCAGGAGGATGGGCTGCGCATCCTGCGCGCGCTGCGCTTTGCGTCCGTGCTCGGCTTTCAGATCGCGCCGGAGACGGCGGCGGCCATCCATCGCAATCGCGCGCTGCTGCAGTATCTCGCGGCGGAGCGCGTGCAGAGTGAACTGACAAAGCTCCTCTGCGGGCAGAACGTGGACGCAGTGCTGCGGGAATTTTCCGATGTGCTGGCCGTCCCGATCCCGGAGCTGCGGCCGATGTTCGGCTTCGAGCAGCACAACCCGCACCATGACCGGGACGTCTGGCTGCACACGGCCGCGGTCGTGGAGCACATCCCGCCGGAGCCGGTGCTGCGCTGGGCGGCGCTGCTGCACGATGTCGGCAAGCCGCCGTGCTTTTCCCTCGGGCCGGATGGTGTCGGCCATTTTTACGGCCACGCGGCCAAGAGTACCGAGCTGGCGGAGGGCATTCTCACGCGCCTGCGCTTTGACACGGCCGGGCGCACGCGCATCACGCAGCTCATCCGCTATCACGACCTGCCCATCGCGCCGGAGGCAAAGCCCATCCGGCGGCTGATGAACAAGCTCGGCGTTGAGACCGTGCGGCAGCTTTTTGAGCTGCACATTGCCGATACCTGCGGCCAGTCGGCCATCTGTGCCGGCCGGGTGGAGACGTACCGGCAGGCGGAGCGCGTGCTCGACGAGCTGCTCGCGGCGGATGCCTGCTTCTCGCTCAAAGACCTCGCGGTCAACGGGGATGATCTGCTCGCGCTCGGCCTGCGCGGCCGGGCGGTCGGCGCGGCGCTGCAGGCGTGTCTGGACGCGGTCATGGATGAGACGCTGCCGAACGACAGGGCCGCGCTGCTGGGGTATGCGGCGGAAAATTTGCAGCGCTTTGCAAATTCCTGAAACTCGGGACTTGAAAATTGTGGAGCGATGTTATAAGATGAAGAACATATTTGAATTACATTGTAATGGAATATGCGGAGAACAGGTTTATGGAGCAGATTCGGTCGCGGAAAAATCAATATATCCTGCACCTGCGCGCGCTGGCCAGGGATAAGGATGTGCGCCGGGACGCGGGGGAGTACGTCTGCGACGGTGAAAAGCTGCTGCGCGAGGCGCTGCAGTTCGGCGCGGAGGTCACGTCCGTGCTCTGGCGCGATGCGGCGGCGTTCCCGCTGCCGGACGGCGCTGCGCAGTATACGGCCGACGCGGAGCTCGTCGCCTATGCCTCGCCGCTCATGCATTCGCCCGGCCCGGTCTTTACCGTGCGCCTCCCGGAGATGCGCCTGCCGCAGCCGCTGCGGCACGTCATCGTGCTTGAGGGCGTGCAGGATCCCGGCAACGTCGGAACGGTCATCCGCACGGCGAACGCCCTTGGCATGGATGCCGTGGTGCTCACCGGCGCGTGCGCCGATCTCTACAGCCCCAAGACCGTGCGCGCTGCGATGGGCGCGCTCTTCCGCCAGCCGGTGCTGACGTGCGCGACGGACGAGCTGATGCAGCTGCTGCGCGCAAACTGTCTCAAGCTCTACGGCGCGGCGCTGACGGATGCGGCGCAGGACCTGCGGCGCGTGCCGCTCTCGCCGGCCGCCGTGGCGATCGGCAGCGAGGGGCGCGGCCTGAGCGCGCAGCTGCTCGCACAGTGCGACGGGCAGATCATCATCCCCATGCAGCCGGGGGCGGAGTCGCTCAATGCGGCGGTGGCCGCGGCGGTCGTCATGTGGGAGATCGCCCGCACCGGGATGTGAGGAGGCGCACAAATGTCGCAGCTGCAATACTGGGTCTGGCTGTCCATGCGCTTTGGCGTGCGCCCGAAGATGAAGCTCGCGCTCGTGGAGCATTTCGGCACGCCGCGCGATGTATATTTTGCCACGGAGGCGGATTACCGTGTCCGTGTGCCGCTGCGCCCGGAGGAGCTGCGTCTGCTGCTGGATAAAGACCTGAAGGATGCCAACCGCGCGCTCGCCATCTGCGACCGGGAGCATATCCGCATCCTGACGATCCAGGACGCGGCCTACCCGCAGCGCCTGCTGCAGATCTACGACCCGCCGCTCGTGCTCTACGTGCGCGGCACGCTGCCGCAGCTCGACGACCGCGCGGCCGTCGCCGTGGTCGGCACGCGCAGCGCAACGCCGTATGGCGTGCGCACCGCGCGCAAGTTCGGCTTCGAGATCGTGCGGCACGGCGGTATCGTGCTCTCCGGCCTCACGGCCGGGATCGACCGGTCGGCCGCCGAGGGCGCGCTGCACGCCGGCGGCATTTGCGTGGGCGTGTCCGGTACGGCGATCAACCTGGATTTTGCGGGTGCATACACGCAGGAGGTCGCGCGCTGCGGCGCCGTTGTGAGCGAGTTTGCGCCGAATATGTCCGTGCCGCGCTTTGGCTTCCGGCTGCGCAACCGCATCACGTCCGGTCTCGCGGTGGCGACGGTCGTGGTCGAAGCACCGGAGAAAAGCGGCGCGCTCCTGTTTGCCGACGATGCCGTCACGCAGGGCAGGGAGGTCTTTGCCGTGCCCGGCAACGCGGACTCCCGCGCCTCGGCCGGCAGCAATGCGCTGCTCAAGGACGGCGCCCGTCCGGCCACGTGCGCGTGGGATGTGCTGAGCGATTTTCGCCGCATGTTTCCCGGCACGCTGCGGGAAAACATCGCGCCCGCGCCCGAGACCCAGGCGCCTGAACCGCCGCCGGAGACGGGCAGCGGCTTTGCACAGGTGCGCCGCCCGGTCGCGGAGAAAAGGATTGACAAGCCGCAGCCGGAGGCATATATTGACCTGGAAGCGCAGCTGAAGTCGCTCACGACCGAGCAGCTGCAGATCGTCGCGGCGATCGATGCGCCCGGCACACAGGTGGACCTCATCATCGAAAAGACGCAGCTGCCGGCGAGTAAGGTACTCGCGGAGCTGACCGTGCTGCAGATCCGCGGCGTCGTCCGGCAGGAGCCGGGCAAACGCTTTTCATTAAATATACGCGCAGGCACTGCGCAGAATCATAAGGAGTTGGAGTAGACCCGATGGCAAAAGCAAAAACCGATCTGGTGATCGTCGAGTCTCCGGCGAAGGCCAGAACAATCGAAAAATATCTGGGCAATCATTATCAGGTCGTGGCCTCGATGGGCCACCTGCGTGACCTGCCCAAGAGCACCATGGGTGTGGACATTGACGGTGATTTTACGCCGCAGTACCTGCCCGTGAAAGACCGCGCGGACGTGATCGCTGACCTGAAAAAGCGCGCGAAATCGGCCGACACCGTCTATCTTGCGACCGACCCGGACCGCGAAGGAGAGGCCATTTCATGGCACCTGAAGGAGTTGCTGGATCTGCCGGATGACAAGGCCAAGCGCGTGACGTTCAACGAGATCACGAAAAAGGTCGTCACCGAGAGCATCCAGCACCCGCGCGAGATCGATCAGGATCTGGTCGACGCGCAGCAGGCGCGCCGCATTCTCGACCGCATCGTGGGCTATAAGCTCAGTCCGCTGCTCTGGCGCAAGGTCAAGCCCGGCCTGTCCGCCGGCCGCGTGCAGTCGGTGGCCACGCGCATCGTGGTCGACCGCGAAAACGAGATCCGCGCCTTCCAGCCGCAGGAGTACTGGCTGCTCGACGCGCTGCTCGACTGCGGCGCGGGCACGTTCACGGCGCGCTTTTACGGCACGGCCGATAAGAAAATGGATGTCCCGGACGAGGCCACGGCCGACAAGATCATTGCTGCCGTGTCGGCCGAACCGTTCAAAATTGCGAGCGTCAAGCGCGGCGAAAAGCAACGCAGCCCGTCGCCCCCGTTCATCACCTCGACCCTGCAGCAGGAGGCTTCCCGTCGCCTGGGCATGACGCCGCGGCGCACCATGTCGGTCGCACAGCAGCTCTATGAGGGCGTGGACATTACCGACCGCGGCACGATCGGTCTCATCACCTATATGCGTACCGATTCGCAGCGCCTGTCCGATGAGGCGCTCGCCGCCGCGCAGTCCTTCATCGTCGAGCATTACGGCCCGGAGTACCACCCCGGCAAGCCGCGCACGTATAAGACCAAGGCCGGCGCACAGGACGCGCACGAGGCCATCCGCCCGACGGACGTCACGCTCACGCCGGATCGCGTGCGCCACGACCTTACGCCGGAGCAGTACCGGCTCTACCGGCTCATCTGGGGCCGCTTCACGGCCTGCCAGATGTCCAACGCCGTGTACGACAACGTCGTCGTGGATGCCGGCAGCGCGGGCTATCTCTTCCGCGCCAACTACTCCGAGCAGAAGTTCGCGGGCTACACCGCCGTGTATGAAGAGGCGAAGGACGAGGAGACGAGTGAAGTGCGCCGTCCGCTGCCGTCGCTCAAGCAGGGCGATGCCGTGGAGCTTAAAAACGTCACGAAGGAGCAGCAGTTCACGCAGCCGCCCGCCCGCTACACGGAGGCGACGCTCATCCGAGCCATGGAGGAAAAGGGCATCGGCCGTCCGTCCACGTACGCGCCGACGATCTCGACCATCCTCAGCCGCAACTATGTTGTCAAGGAGGGGCGCTACCTGCGCCCGACGAATCTCGGCATCGTCGTGACCGAGATGATGGAGGAGTACTTCCGCAACATCGTCGATCTGAAGTTCACCGCCAACATGGAGACGGACCTCGACAAGATCGAGGCCGGCAAGATGGCGTGGAAGGACGTGCTGCGCGAGTATTATAAAGACTTTGACGCGAACCTCAACAACGCCGAGATCCAGCTCGAGGGCAAGCATCTCAAGGTGCCGGATGAGGAGTCGGACGAGGTCTGCCCGAACTGCGGGCGCAAGCTCGTGTATAAAAACGGCCGCTTCGGCCGCTTCCTTGCCTGCCCTGGCTACCCGGAGTGCAGCTTTACGATGCCCATCGTCGTCGAGATGCCCGGCAAGTGCCCGGCCTGCGGCGGCCGTCTGCTCAAGCGTACGTCCCGCAAGGGCTTTGCCTACTACGCCTGTGAGCGCGGGCATGATTGCCCGGGACATGGCGAGGGTGAGGGCGGCGAGAGCATCCAGGGCTTCATGACCTGGGACGTGCCGACGAAGGACTACTGCCCCGAGTGCGGCAAGACCATGTTCAAACGCGCCGGCAAGGGCGCGAACAAGCCGTTTTGCATCAACCCCGAGTGCTCGAATTATCTGCCGCCCGACAAGCGCGGCTACAAGCGCAAGCCGAAACCGGCGGACGACGCGGCTGAGCCCAAGGCTGAGTCGGAGTCCAAGGAGACGAAGCCGGAGACCAAGAAGCCGGCGGCAAAAAAGTCCGCTGCAAAGAAAACCGCTGCCAAAAAGCCCGCTGCAAAGAAAACGGCCGCCAAAAAACCGGCAGCCAAAAAGACGACGAAACCCAAGAAGGAAGCATAATTGGAAAGGCGGCCTGACCGGCCGCCTTTTTCGAGGAGGAACGCTATGACCCCAGTGACCGTGATCGGTGCGGGCCTGGCGGGATGCGAGTGCGCGTGGCAGCTGGCCGGGCGCGGCATCCCGGTGCGCCTGATCGAGATGAAACCCAAGAAAATGACCCCCGCGCACGTATCCGAAAACTTTGCCGAGCTCGTCTGCTCCAACTCCCTGCGCAGCGATGAGCTCACGAACGCCGTCGGCCTGCTCAAGGAGGAGCTGCGCCGGCTTGACTCCGTCGTGCTTGCGAGCGCGGATCACAACCGCGTCGCCGCCGGCGGCGCGCTCGCCGTGGACCGCGAGGCGTTCGCGCGCGAGATCACGGAGCGCATCTGCGCGCATCCGAACATCACCGTCGAGCGCGCCGAGGCCGACGCCATCCCGGACGGTGAGGTCGTCATTGCGACCGGCCCGCTCACGAGCGATGCCATGGCGGCCGAGATCCAGCGCCTCTGCCCGGAGTTCGACCTGCATTTTTACGATGCCGTTGCCCCCATCGTCACGCTCGAGAGCGTGGACATGGACAGCGCCTTTTTCGCCAGCCGCTACGACAAGGGCACGGCCGACTACGTCAACTGTCCCATGGATCAGGCGGAGTACACCGCTTTCGTGCAGGAGCTGCGCAGCGCAAAGGAAGCGCCCATCCACGGCTTTGACGACGGTGCAGTCTTTGAGGGCTGCATGCCGGTCGAGGTCATGGCCCGCCGCGGGGAGGACACGCTGCGCTACGGCCCGCTCAAGCCGGTCGGCCTGCGCGACCCGCGCACCGGGCGGGATAATTATGCCGTCGTGCAGCTCCGGCGCGACAACGCCGAGGGCACGCTGTATAACATTGTCGGCTTCCAGACGCACCTGACGTTCGGCGAGCAAAAGCGCGTCTTTTCCATGATCCCGGCGCTGCGGAATGCGGAGTTCGTCCGCTACGGCGTCATGCACCGCAACACCTATTTAAATTCTCCGCAGCTGCTCGACCGGTATTATCGTCTCCGGCGCGACCCGCGCATCCGCTTCGCCGGGCAGATGACCGGTGTTGAGGGCTATGTGGAGTCGTGCGCGTCCGGCGCGCTCGTCGGCATCGAGACGGCCGCGCAGCTGCTCGGCCTGCCGCCTGTCGATTTCCCGCAAGAGACGGCCATCGGCGCACTGTCGCTGTACATTTCCGGCGGCAGCGTCGGCGATTTTCAACCCATGAACATCAATTTTGGCATCATCACACCGCTGGATCACCGCGTGCGCGGCAAGCGCAATAAGAACGCGGAGATCTCGGCGCGCAGCCTGCAGATCCTGGACGGGCTGAAACAAAAGGAGGTTTTTCATCTATGAGAATTCTTGTGGACGCAATGGGCGGTGACCTCGCCCCGGACGAGATCGTCAAGGGCGCGGTGCACGCGCAGCAGGAGCTGGGCGCGGAGATCGTGCTCGTCGGCCAGCGCGCCGCCATTGAGGCCTGCCTGCGCAATGAGCAGGCCAAGCTCGAGATCATCGACGCGAGCGAAGTCATCACCATGGACGACGACCCCAGCACAGCCACCCGCCGCAAGAAGGACGCTTCCATGACGGTCGCGCTCAATATGCTGCGCGACGGCAAGGGCGACGCGGTCGTCTCTGCCGGCAGCACCGGCGCGCTGCTCACCGGCGCTACGCTCATCGTCAAGCGCATCCACGGTATCCGCCGCGCGGCGCTGGCCCCTGTGCTGCCGAACGGCGACGCGGGCGTCATGCTCATCGACTGCGGCGCCAACGCCGACTGCACGCCGGAGTATCTGCTGCAGTTTGCCTATATGGGCAGCTATTATGCCCGCACCATGCTCGGCATCGCCGCGCCGCGCGTCGGCCTGCTCAGCAACGGCACCGAGGATCACAAGGGCTCTGAGCTCCAGCACGAGACGTTCCCGCTGCTCAAGGCGGCGGACGCCGCCGGCCGCATCCGCTTTATCGGCAACGTTGAGGCGTCGCAGGTGTTCAGCGGCGATGTGGACGTCGTCGTCACGGACGGCTTTACCGGCAACGTGCTGCTCAAGGGCATCGAGGGCAGCATCAAGTACATGACGCGCCAGCTCAAGGGCATTTTCATGAAAAACTTCAAGACCAAGATGGCTGCTCTTGCCATCAAGAACGAGTTCCACGCGCTCAAGGCATCGCTCGACCCGAACGAGGTCGGCGGCACGGCCATGCTCGGCATCAGCAAGCCGGTTATCAAGGCCCACGGCTCATCTGATGCGCGCGCGATCTACAATGCCATCCGTCAGGCGATCGCCTTTGTCGATTCCGGCATCATTGACGACATCACGGCCAACATCGCCTATATGCGTGTGGACAGGCACGCGGCGAAGGAGAGCAACTGATGGAGGCGCTGGAGGCCCGCCTGGGCTACATGTTCCGTGACCGGGCGCTGCTGGAGAATGCGCTCATGCACAGCTCCTATGCCAATGAAAACCGCGCGCGGGGCTATACCAGCAACGAGCGGCTCGAGTTTCTGGGCGATTCCGTGCTCGGCATGGTCACGGCGGCGCGGCTCTATGCGCTCTATCCCGACATGCCGGAGGGGAAAATGAGCCGCCTGCGCGCCGAGCTCGTCTGCGAGCAGGCGCTGCACGGTGTGGCGCTCACGCTGCATCTGGGCGACTATATCCGTCTCGGCCACGGGGAGGAGCGCAGCGGCGGCAGAGAGCGGCCGTCCATTCTCGCCGACGCGGTGGAGGCGGTCATCGCCGCCATGTATCTTGACGGCGGGCTGGAGCCCGCGCAGCGCTTTATCCTCGCGCACATCCTCAACGGTCTGGCCGAGGGGGAGATCCACCACGTCGAGGACTATAAGACCGAGCTGCAGGAGCGCGTGCAGCGCCGCGCCGGGCAGACGCTTTCCTATACCGTCTGCGCCGAGAGCGGCCCGGACCATAACAAGACATTCACCATGGCCGTGCTGCTCAACGGCAGCGAGATTGGCCGCGGCACCGGCCGCACGAAAAAGGAGGCGGAGCAGTCCGCCGCCCGGTGCGCGCTCGAACAGATGCCGCAATAACGGCATGCAGCCGCCTGCGAAAACGCAGGCGGCTGCATTTTTTCACATCTGAAAAAATGCGCTCCGGCCGTTGCAAAATGGCATTTTTGGCGGTATACTCTACTTTGTATTACTTTGATTTGAGATATCAGCGGCGTCTCTGCACGCGCAGACGCCGGATATGCGAGGGATTTTGTGTACTTAAAAGCATTGGAGATCCAGGGCTTCAAGTCCTTCCCGGACAAGACGCGCCTGAATTTTGACCAGGAGATCACGGCGATCGTCGGCCCGAACGGGAGCGGCAAGTCGAACATATCGGACGCCATCCTGTGGGTCATGGGCGAGCAGCGCACGAAAACGCTGCGCGGCGGCAAGATGGAGGACGTCATCTTCGGCGGCACGGAAAAGCGCAGCCCCATGGGTTTTGCGCAGGTGTCGCTCATCCTTGACAACAGCACCGGCATCTTCGACACCGAGAACACCGAGGTCATGATCACCCGCCGCTATTACCGCAGCGGCGAGAGCGAATATTATATCAACCGCGAGGCCTGCCGCCTGCGCGATATCAACGAGCTGCTCATGGACACCGGTCTCGGCCGCGACGGGTACTCGATCATCGGGCAGGGTCGCATCGCCGAGATCGTTTCCGGCAAGAGCAACGAGCGCCGCGAGATCTTTGAGGAAGCGGCCGGCATCTCGCGCTACCGCTACCGCAAGGAGGAGTCGGAGCGCAAGCTCGCCCGCACGGAGGAAAACCTCCTGCGCATCAACGACAAGGTCGATGAGCTGGAGCTGCAGGTCGAGCCCCTGCGCAAGCAGGCCGAGACGGCGAAGAAGTATCTCCGATTGCGCGACGAGCTCAAGAGCGCGGAGGTTTCCGTCTGGATGGAGACGCTCGACCGGCTGCACGCGCAGGCTGAGACCGTGAACCGCGATTATCAGACCGCGAAGGAAAACCTCGCCGGCGCACAGCGCGAGCTCGAGCAGCTCTATGCAGCGTCGGAGAACATCGCGCAGAAGATGCGCGAGAAGGATCTGGAGTCCGAGCGCACACGCGAGCAGATCTCCGAGGCCGAGAGCGCCGCTGCCGAGTGCGAGAGCGCCGCGGCCGTCGTGCGCACGAACCTGCAAAACAGTGCCGACAGCATCGCGCGCCTGCGCGTGGAGGTGTCCGAGCAGACTGACCGTGCGGGCGCCCTGCAGGCACAGATCGATGCGCAGCAGCGTCGCCTGCAGGAGATCGAGGCCGAAAAGGCGCAGCACGCACAGGAGATACAATCCGTGCTCGCCGAGATCGACCGCAACGCGGCCTCCTCCGGCGAGGCCGAGCGCGCGTACACGGAGCTGCTCGCCAAAGAGAGCGCGCAGAGCAGCGCGCTGGCCGAGTGCCGCACGCGCATCACGCTCCTGGCGGATAAATCGCAGGAGCTGCTCGATCAGGAAAACGCCGTCGCCACCGCCGCCGCGGAAGCGGCCGAGCATCTGGCGGCGCTTGAGACGCAGCAGCAGGAAAAGCAGACCGCGCAGCAGCAGGCGCGCACCGCGTGCGACGCCCTGCGCGCGGAGCAAAGGGAAAAGGCCCAGCGCCTTTCCGCCTGTGAGCAGGCGCTCACCCGACAGCAGGAGCGGCTGTCCGGTCTGACGGTCGACCTGCGCAGCACCGAGTCGCGCATCCGTATGCTCACGGAGATGGAAAAGGACTTCGAGGGCTACAACCGCGCGGTCAAGGCCGTCATGCACGCGGCCGAAAAGGGGACGCTGCGCGGCGTGCGCGGCCCGGTCGCAAACCTCATCAAGACCGGCGACCGCTACGCCCTCGCCATCGAGACGGCGCTCGGCGCCGCGGCGCAGAACATCGTTGTCGATACGCAAAGCTGCGGCGCGCAGGCCATTGAGCTGCTGCGCCGGCGCGAGACCGGCCGCGCGACGTTTCTGCCGCTCGATACCATCCGTCCGATGCACTTAAACAGCGTGCCGGATCAGGAGCCGGGCTATGTCGGCGTGGCCGATACGCTTGTCACCTGCGCCGCCGCTTACCGCAATATCGTCAGCAATCTCCTCGGCCGCACCGTCGTGGCCGAGACGATGAAAGATGCTATCGCCATCTCCAGGCGCTATGATCACCGCTACCGCATCGTCACGCTCGACGGGCAGCTCGTCAACGCGGGCGGCTCGCTCACCGGCGGCAGCGCCGCCAAGGGCAGCGGCATCCTTTCCCGCGCAAACGAGCTCAAGCGCCTGCGCGCGGCGCTCGACACGCTCACGCTGGAGAAAAAGCAGTGCGAGGCCGAGCTTGAGGACGCGCAGACGGCGCTCGACGCGGCCCATGCGCAGCTCGACACCGTGCAGGCGCAGCTGGAGCAGGCGGTCGAGACGCTGCACAAGGCGGAGTCCGAAGCCGCGCAGGTCGCGCTGCTGAAAAACGCCGCGCAGGAGACCATTGCGGGGCAGAATGCGTCCATCGACGCCTGCCGCGCGCAGCAGAAGGCGAATCAGGATCGCATCGCGGCCGCCCGCGCCGACGCGCTTTCGGCGGAGCAGGCGCTCGCCGCGCTTCGCGCAGAGCGCGACCGGAGCGAGCTGGGCCGCGGCGCGTTTGACCGCCGCCGTCAGGAACTGGCCGATCAGCTGGCCGGCCTGCGGGCGGAGTCGGCGTCTCTGGACGCCGAGCGCGAGACCATCACGCGCACGACGCAACAGATCCACGACCTCTTTGAGGAAATGACCGGCGACCGCACGGCCCGCCTCGCCCAGATCGAGCAGGCCGAGGCCGGCACGCAGCAGCTGCAGCTGACCCTACAGATGCATGAGCGCCGCCTGGCCGAACTGCGCCAGCGCGCCGAAACGCTGCGCGGCGAGCTCGCCGCGTGCAGCAGCCGCAAGCTGGAGCTCGAGGGCCAGCGCACCCGCACCGACCGCGACGCGCAGGCGCGCAACCGCGACCTGCTGGATATGCAGGGGCTCGTGTCGCGCTTCGAGCAGAAAAAGCTCTCGGCCGACATGGAGGAAAAGCAGATCCTCGATAAACTCTGGGACAATTATGAGCTCAGCCGCACGGCGGCCGAGGCGCTGCGCCAGCCGATCGAGAACATGACGAAGGCCAACCGGCAGATCGCCGAGCTGCGGCGCAATATCGGCGCGCTGGGCACGCCGAACCTCGGCGCGATCGACGAATTCACGCGCGTGAACACGCGCTACACCTTCCTTACCGGCCAGCGGGACGACATCCTCAAGGCCAAGCGCGAGCTGACCGGCATCATCGCCGACGTGACGGGGGAGATGGAGAGCATCTTCACCACGCAGTTTCAGGCGATCGACCAGGCGTTCCGCCAGACATTTCTGGAGCTGTTCGGCGGCGGCAAGGCCGCGCTCGTGCTTGAAGACCCGGAGCACGTGCTCGACAGCGGTATTGAGATCAAGGTGCAGCCGCCCGGCAAGGCGCTCTCGACGCTGAGCCTCATGTCCGGCGGCGAGATGGCGTTTGTGGCCATCGCACTCTATTTTGCCATTTTGAAGGTGCGGCCGACGCCGTTTTGCGTTATGGACGAGATCGAGGCTGCGCTCGACGAGGCAAATGTCACGCGCTATGTGCAGTACATGCGCCGCCTCGCCAAGAACACGCAGTTTCTCGTCATTACGCACCGCCGCGGCACCATGGAGGAGGCCGACCATCTGTTCGGCGTGACCATGCAGGAAAAAGGCGTGTCCAGCGTCATCGAGCTTTCGCTGGATGAAGCGGCTAAAACCATATCGTAACGGAGAAGATAGTTCTATGGGATTTTTTGATAAGATCAAACAGGGTCTGACCAAGACCAAGACGAAGATGGACGCCCAGCTGACCGGCATTTTTGCCGCCTATGAGCCGGGGGACGAGGAATTTTTCGAGGACCTTGAGGAGACGCTCATCCTCGCCGACACCGGCGTGGAGACGACGACCAAGGCCATCGCGCAGCTGCGCAAGGCCATCGAGCTCAAGAAGCTGCGCACCGGCGCGGAGGTGAAAAAGGAGTTCGTGCAGATCCTCACGCGCATCCTCAAAGTGCAGGACACCATGCTCCTGCTCACGACGCAGCCGTCGGTCGTACTCGTCGTCGGTGTTAACGGCGTCGGCAAGACGACGACGATCGGCAAGCTTGCCGCCCAGCTCAAGAAAGAAGGCAACCGCGTTCTGCTCTCGGCGGCGGACACGTTCCGCGCCGCGGCGGCCGACCAGCTCACCGTCTGGGCGCAGCGCGCGGGCGTGGACATCGTCAAACACGAGGAGGGATCCGATCCCGCCGCCGTGGTGTTCGACTCCATTCAGGCGGCGAAGGCCCGCGGCACAGACGTTGTCATCATCGACACCGCCGGCCGCCTGCACAACAAAACAAACCTCATGAACGAGCTCAATAAGATCACCCGCGTCATCCGCCGCGAGCTGCCGGAGGCCGATATCGAAACGCTCATGGTGCTCGATGCCACGACCGGCCAGAACGGCCTCATCCAGGCCAAGCAGTTTCTCGACACGGCCGACCTCACCGGCATTGTGCTCACAAAGCTCGACGGTACGGCTAAGGGCGGCATCGTCTTTGCCATCGCAAACGACCTGCAGCTGCCGGTGAAATATGTCGGCGTTGGCGAGCAGATCGACGATCTGCTCGAGTTCAAGCCCGCGGAATTTGTGGAGGCGCTGCTGTCATGATCCTTGCAAGCAACAACGCACATAAGCTCGAGGAGTTTCGCGCCATCTTTGCGGACATGGGCATCGAGATCATCCCGCAGAGCGCGGCCGGCTGCCACTTTGAGGTGGACGAGACGGGGGAGACCTTCGAGGAAAACGCCTACCTGAAGGCCATCGCCGTGACCCGCGCGACGGGGCAGCCCGCCGTCGCGGACGATTCCGGCCTTATGGTCGATGCGCTCGGCGGCGCGCCCGGCGTGCACTCGGCCCGCTATACCGGCCGGCACGAGGATTCGGACGCCGCGCGCTACACGCTCCTGCTCCATAACCTCGGCGACCGCACCGACCGCACGGCCCGGTTCGTGTCGTGCATCTGCTGCACGTTCCCGAACGGCGACGTCCTGCGCGCCCGCGGCACGTGCGAGGGCAGCATCCTGTTTGCGCCGCGCGGGGAAAACGGCTTCGGCTATGACCCCGTGTTTCAGCCGGACGGCTATGCCTGCTCCATGGCGGAGCTGCGCCCGGAAGAGAAAAACGCCATTTCCCACCGCGGGAATGCGCTCAAAATCCTGAAAGAAGAATTGAGGAACTACTATGCTGACAAGTAAACAGCGCGCCCAGCTGCGCGGTCTCGCCGCGACGGAGGACACCATCGTCCACATCGGCAAGGGCGGCATCACGGACAACATCATCACCCAGATGAGCGACGCGCTCAAGGCGCGCGAGCTCGTCAAGGGCCGCGTGCTCGAAAACTCGCTCCTGTCCGCGCGCGAGGCGTGCGACCGGCTCGCCGAGGTCTGCCGCGCAGAACCCGTGCAGGTCATCGGCTCGAAGTTTGTGCTCTATAAGCGCAACGAGCAGAAGCCGAAGATCGAGCTCGTGAAAAAGGCACGCAAATGAAGATCTGCATCTATGGCGGCAGCTTCAACCCGCCGCATCTGGGACATACGGCCGCGCTGCGCGCGGTGCGTGCGGCCATCCGGCCGGATCTGACACTCGTCATTCCGGATCGCATCCCGCCGCACAAGGAGCTCACGGCGGGCAGCCCGGCCTTCGCAGACGAGCCGGGCGTGGAGGTCTCTGACATGGAGCTGCACCGCTCCGGAAAGAGCTACACGGCCGACACCGTGCGCGAGCTGAGCGCGTGCAATCCGGACGCGGAGCTGTATCTCGTCATCGGCACGGATATGCTCACAACGTTTGAGCAGTGGCACGATTTTCGGTATCTGCTCGCTCAGGTGACGCTCGTCGCGCTTGCCCGCACGGGCGATGAGCATGCGGAGGTCGAGCACTTCAGCGCCTACCTGCGCGGGACGTATGACGCGCGCGTCATCGCCCTGCCGGCCGAGCCGGTCCCGGTCACGAGCACGGCCGTTCGTGCGCTGCTGCCGCGGCGGCGGGGCAGCGAGTACCTCGCGCCGAATGTGTATGCGCACATCATCCAGCAGCGGCTCTACGGCGCAAAGCCCGATCTCAACTGGCTGCGCGAGCAGGCATACCCCATGCTCAAGCCGCGGCGTATCTCCCATGTCTGGGGCTGCGAGCACGAGGCGCGCCACCTCGCCGAGCGCTGGGGCTGCGATCCGGATGCTGCCGCAGAGGCCGGAATTTTGCACGATTGCACGAAAAAATTAGAGCTATCTGACCAATTGCTATTGTCTGAAAAATATGGTATCATAAACGACACGGTCGAAACGGCCAACACCAAGCTCCTGCACGCCAAAACCGGCGCTGCCGTGGCCAGGGATCGTTTCGGCGTACCACTTGAGATAGAAAATGCCATCCGCTGGCACACGACCGGCAAGCCCGATATGACCACGCTCGAAAAGGTCCTGTATATGGCCGACTATATCGAGCCGTCGCGGGATTTTGACGGCGTGGACGAACTGCGGCGGCTCGCTTACACCGATCTGGATGCGGCCATGGTGCTCGGGCTGAAGATGAGCCTGGAGGATCTGAAGGCCGGCGGCATCACGCCACACGAGAACACGGTGCAGGCATTAAACTGGTATCAGGGCAGGGAAAAAGAATATGAAAAGACGACAGAGTGACGATCGCTATCCGGGCGATTACGGCGGATATGACGATCAGGGTTACGACCGTTACGACGGCGGCTATGACGATTCCTACGACGACGGCAGCGGCTTTCAGGACGACCCGTTTTCCGAGGCATCTGCGGCGGTGAACCACCGCGTGCAGGCGCAGCAGTCGCAGGCAAAGCGCAAGAAAAAGAAAAAAGTGCGCATCACGGTCATCGTGGTCGTGGTGCTGGCGCTGCTCATCGGCGAGTTTGCGATCCTGATGAACCACTGGGTCAGCCCGCCGAGCCTGAGCGACGGCGATTCGGATGATGTGAGCGTCAGCACAGACGGCCGCAAGAAAGGGTGCTACACGTTCCTCATCGCCGGCAAGGACCGCGCGGCCGGCCTGACGGACACCGTACTTGTCGGTATGCTCGACACGGAGAATCAGTCTCTGAAGTTCGTCAGCATCCCACGCGACACGGCCGTGAACGTGTCCTATAAACCCAAGAAGATGAACCAGTACTACGCCGCGGCCGAGAACAACGGCAAGGACGGCGTGGAGGCGCTCATCGGCGGCGCGGAGCAGATTCTCGGCTACCGGGTCGACAGTTATGCGCTCTTTGACGTGGAGGTGTTCGTCGAGCTCATTGACGCCATGGGCGGCATCGATTTTGACGTCCCGGTCGATATGGACTATGACGACCCCGGTCAGGATCTGAGCATCCATGTCCAGAAGGGTTATCAGCACCTCAACGGCTATCAGACCATGGGTGTGTTCCGCTTCCGCAACACGTATGCCAACGGCGATATCGGCCGCATCGACGTGCAGCACCAGTTGCTTAAGGCCATGACGAGCCAGTTTTTGAAGCTGCACAACATCCCAAATCTCAACAAACTCATTGACATCTATGAAAAGGACGTCACCACAAACCTGTCGGCAGGCAATGTGATGTTCTATGTCAAGGAGTTTTTGAAGCTCGATGAGAGCGCCATCTCGTTTGAGACGATCCCCGCCAATTACAGTGGCACCAAAAACGGTATGTCCTACGTGTTCATCCACGTGGACGAGTGGCTGGATTATCTCAACACCTGGCTCAACCCCTATACGAAGGAGATCACGTCCGCGGATGTGGACATTCTCTATGAATCCAATGGGCAGGTCGTGGCCACTTCCGGCACGGTTCAGGGCCCAAACAAATGGTAACAAAAAGGAAGGATGTAGCATTATGATGCCTGCTAACGAGCTTGCTGCGGTCATCGTCAAGGCGCTGGACGCAAAAAAGGGCGAGAACATTCAGCTGCTCAAAACCCAGGACCTGACGACGCTGGCAGACTATTTTGTCATCTGCACGGCCAGCTCCTCGACGCACGTGAAGACCCTGACCGACGCCGTGGAAGCGGCGGCGGACGACGTGGGCGAACCCGTCCTGCGCCGGGAGGGCCACCGCAGCGGCAGCTGGGTCCTGCTCGACTATGGCTGCGTGATCGTGCACGTGTTCCAGGACGAGGCCCGCAAGTTTTACGATCTGGAGCGGCTCTGGAGCGACGCGGAGGTCGTGGACATTTCCGATATGCGCGCCTGAGCGCCAAAACAAAACCAACCGGGGCGGATGCTTGTTCCGCCCCGTGACCTACTTATGATTTTTTGATTTTTCAGAGAGAAGTGAATGCTATGAAGTACGATTTCCAGGCGATCGAGAAAAAATGGCAGGCGCGCTGGGAGGAAGAAAAGCCCTTCGCAGCCGTCACCGGCGACCCGCGGCCGAAGTTTTACGGCCTGATCGAGTTCCCGTACCCCTCCGGCCAGGGCCTGCACGTCGGCCACCCGCGCCCGTTCACGGCGATGGATATCATCTGCCGCAAGCGCCGGATGCAGGGCTACAACGTTCTGTTCCCGATCGGCTTTGACGCCTTCGGCCTGCCGACCGAGAACTACGCCATCAAGAACCATATCCACCCGGCCGTCGTGACGAAAAACAACATTGCCAACTTCACCAAGCAGCTCAAAATGCTCGGCTACAGCTTTGACTGGGACCGTGCGGTCGATACGACCGATCCGAGCTACTATAAGTGGACGCAGTGGATCTTCCTGCAGATGTATAAGCACGGTCTGGCCTATAAGACCACCATGCCCGTCAACTGGTGCACGAGCTGCAAGTGCGTGCTGGCGAATGAAGAGGTCGTCAACGGTGTCTGCGAGCGCTGCGGCAGCGAGGTCGTGCGCAAGGAGAAGAGCCAGTGGATGCTCGCCATCACGAAGTATGCCCAGCGCCTGATCGACGATCTGGACGATGTGGATTACATCGAGCGCGTCAAGACCCAGCAGCGCAACTGGATCGGCCGCTCCACCGGCGCGGAGATCACGTTCAAGACCAATGTCGGCGACGATATCACCGTCTACACCACCCGTGCCGATACGCTCTTCGGCACGACGTACATGGTCATTTCGCCGGAGCATCCGCTGCTCAAGCAGTGGCAGCCGCACATTGCCAACTGGGACGCCGTGGCCGCCTATCAGGAAGAGGCTGCGCACAAGTCCGATTTTGAGCGCGGCGAGCTCAACAAGGAAAAGACCGGCGTCCGTCTCGAGGGCATCGAGGTCATGAACCCCGTGACGCACAAGGCGCTGCCCATGTTCGTCTCGGACTACGTCCTCATGGGCTACGGCACCGGCATCGTCATGGGCGTTCCGGGCCACGACCAGCGCGACTGGGAGTTTGCCACGAAGTTCGGCCTGCCGATCGTCGAGGTCGTTGCCGGCGGCGACGTGACGAAGGAAGCCTTCGTCGCCAAGGACGACAGCGCCGTCATGGTCAACTCCGGCTTCCTCAACGGCATGACCGTTAAAGAAGCCATCCCCGCCATGAAGAAATACGTCGTGGAGCAGGGCTTCGGCAAGGAAAAGGTCAACTACAAGTTGCGCGACTGGGTCTTCAGCCGCCAGCGTTACTGGGGCGAGCCGATCCCGCTCGTCAACTGCCCGAAGTGCGGCTGGGTGCCGATCCCGGAGGATCAGCTCCCGCTCGTGCTCCCGCAGGTGGACAGCTATGAGCCCACCGACGACGGCGAGAGTCCGCTCAGCAAGATGACCGACTGGGTCAACACCACCTGCCCGCAGTGCGGCGGCCCTGCCAAGCGCGAGACCGACACCATGCCGCAGTGGGCCGGCTCGAGCTGGTATTTCCTGCGCTACATGGATCCGCACAATGACAAAGCGCTCGCTTCCAAAGAGGCGCTGGACTACTGGAGTCCCGTCGACTGGTACAACGGCGGCATGGAGCACACCACGCTCCACCTGCTCTACAGCCGTTTCTGGCACAAGTTCCTGTATGATATCGGCGTCGTGCCGACCAAGGAGCCGTATCAGAAGCGCACGAGCCATGGCATGATCCTCGGCGAGGGCGGCGAAAAAATGTCCAAGTCCCGCGGCAACGTCGTCAACCCCAACGACATCGTCGATCAGTACGGCGCGGACACCATGCGCCTGCACATCATGTTCATCGGCGATTTTGAGAAGGCCGTCACCTGGTCCAACGAGGCCGTCAAGGGCTCGAAGCGCTTCCTCGACCGTGTCTGGAATCTGGCCGAGAGCTGCACGGACGATCCGGCCATCTCGGACAAGAACGAGGCGATCATCCACAAGACCATCAAGAAGGTCACGGAGGATATCGACGAACTGAAGATGAACACCGCCATCGCGTCCATGATGACCATGGTCAACGAGTTTGCCGCCAACGGCTGCACGAAGGGCGACATGGAGCAGCTGCTGCTCCTGCTCAGCCCGTTTGCGCCGCACATCGTCGAGGAGCTCTGGGAGCGGCTCGGCTTTGCCGCCAAGTACGGCAAGATGTGCTGCCAGTGCGACTGGCCGACGTATGACGAGACCAAGACGGTTGACACGACTGTTACCATGGCCGTGCAGGTGCTCGGCAAGCTCAAGGGCACCGTCACCGTCGCCAAGGACAGCGACCAGCAGACCGTCGTCGACGCGGCGCTGCAGCTCGACAAGGTCCAGCGTCAGATGGAGGGCATGCAGATCGTCAAAGTCATCCACGTCCCGAACAAGCTCGTCAACCTGATTTTGAAGCCGAAGGCATAACTTCATCTTGACATCGGCGGTAATTGCAATTATAATATTAACGCTAAAGCCATGCATGATGGCCCTTGAAGCGCCGCAAGGCGTATTTGGAGGGAGGGAATAAAATGTCTGAAATCTACGTCAAGGAGAACGAGTCTCTGGACAACGCGCTCAAGAGATTTAAGCGCAGCTGTGCCAAGGCCGGCGTCATGTCTGATCTGCGCCGCAAGGAGTACTACCAGAGCCCCAGCGTTCGTCGCCGCAAAAAGTCGGAGGCTGCTCGCAAGAACAAGAATAAGCGTTACTACTAATGCAAACAAAAAATCCTGCATCTTCGGATGCAGGATTTTTTTCTTGCTTTTTCAGGTCTGCGGTTCGTACACCGGCAGGTCCACATACGTCGGTGCGTGCGCCAGCGCCGGGATCAGCACGTCGATGGCGTCCGCCATGCGCAGCTTGAGCGTTGACGTGTTGATGCACGGGTGGCAGCAGAGGTACGCATCCTGCAGCAGGTCGCGGTCGATGAGCAGGCGCACGCGCCCGTCATGGTCGTTCATCAGCCCCAGCACGCTCACAGAGCCGGGCGCGATGTCCAGCAGCTCAAGCATATGCTCCGGGGAGGCAAACGACAGCCGCGCGCTGCCGATCTGGTGCGAGAGATCCTTCGTGCGAAACGGCTTGTGCCCCGGCATCAGCAGCAGATAAAATGCCGTCTGCTGCCGGTTCGTGAGGAAAAGATTCTTGCAGATCCCGGCACCGAGCACCTGCTCCACGGCGGCGCAGGCTTCGATCGTGTCGGCAGCGTCGTGATCGGCCCGGTCGTAGGCGAGCCCCAGACGGTCGAGCAGGTCGTAGCAGCGCAGCTCCTTGTCCAGCCGCTGCCCACTCACTGGGCGGCCGTGATATAAATTCTGGTCAACATACATAGCGGTAACTCCTTAAAAATCGGTCTGCCGCCATTATAGCGGCTTTGGCGTGCGGGTTCAAGTCCCGCACGTCCGGTTGACAGGTCGGGTTGAAACGGGTACAATATATGCTGTGAAACTGTGCAGAAAGGAACGTCCCATGGCATATCAGCTCATCGCCGTCGATATGGACGGCACATTGCTCAATTCCCAAAAAGAGATCACACCGCGCACGGAGGCCGCTGTTACGGCAGCGCTTGCGCGCGGGTATCACGTCGTCATGACGACCGGCCGCTGCTACCGGCAGATCGTGCCGTATATGGCGCAGTTTCCGGCCATGCGCTATGCCATCACGTCCAGCGGCGCTGCCGTGGCCGACTGCGCGCAGGATCGGATCATTTCGGCGCAGAACCTCCCGGCAGATGTCGCGGCAGAGCTTGTCCGCGCGTTCGAGGGGCTCGACGGCTTCCCGATCCTCTTCTTCAACGGCGAGGCGCTCTACCGCCCGGAGCTGCTCGATGACCCGCAGCACTTCGGCATGGACGCTTATGTGGACAATTTCAAATCCCACTGCACGGCCTGCGAGGACATGGAGCGGCGCTTTCTCGCAGCGCCCTATCCCGTGGAGAAGCTGGATTTTTACTTTGTCGATTCCGCCGAGCGCGCCAAGTACCTCGCGCGTGTGCAGGATGTGCGCGCCTGGGTCGTCCCGTGCGAGAGTGCGGGTGTGGAGATCAACGCCATCGGCACCGATAAGGGGAGCGGGCTGCAGGCGTTGTGCCGCTGCCTGAACATTCCCATCAGCGCGACGATCGCCATCGGCGACTCGGAAAACGACCGCCCGCTCCTGCGCGACGCCGGCCTGCCGCTCGCAATGGGCAACGCGATTGCGGACGTGAAGGCCGCAGCGCGGTATGTCATGCCCGACTGCGACCACGATGGCGTGGCCGAGGCTATTGAGCGCTTTCTGCTCGCGCAAAGTTGACCCCGCGCGCGAAGCGTTGTATGATAAGATTTGCCCCCATTTTTGGGGCAGTGTAACAGGAGGCAGTGTCCATGGACAACATTCAGCAGCTAAAACAGTGGATCGACGGCAGCGACCGGATCGTGTTTTTCGGCGGCGCCGGCGTCTCGACCGAGAGCGGCATCCCGGATTTTCGCAGCGTGGACGGCCTGTATAACCAGAAGTATGACTATCCGCCCGAGACGATCCTGAGCCATTCCTTCTTCATGGCGCACCCGGAGGAGTACTACAAATTTCACCGGGATAAGCTCGTCGTCGACGGGGCCAATCCCAATCGTGCCCACCTGCGTCTGGCGGAGCTGGAGCGCGAGGGCAAGCTCCAGGCGGTCATCACGCAGAACATCGACGGCCTGCATCAGGCGGCCGGGAGCAAGAATGTGCTCGAACTGCACGGCAGTATCCACCGCTGCTACTGCATGCGCTGCGGCCGGCCGTATCCGGCGGAGCGCGTCAACCACGGCACCGGTGTGCCGCACTGTGACTGCGGCGGCATCATCCGGCCGGACATTGTGTTTTATGAGGAGTGCCTGGACGACGATGTCGTGTCCAAGGCAGTCCATTATATCCGCGAGGCGGAGGTGCTCATCGTCGGCGGCACGTCGCTGGCCGTGTACCCCGCGGCCGGACTTTTGAATTACTACCGGGGCAGCAAGCTGGTGCTCATCAACCGCAGCGCCACGCCGTATGACGATCAGGCAAATCTCATCATCCATGAGAAGATCGGCGAAGTCTTTGCCCAGGTATAACGGAGGAAGCAGGTTTTCATGCGAATTGACGTAATGGGCGTCGGGTTTGACAGCCTGACGATGGACGAAGCGGTCGCGCGTGCGCGTGACCTGATGGCGGAGCGGCGCGCGGCCTATGTCGTCACGCCGAATCCGGAGATCGTGATGCTCTGCCGTGATGATCCCGCGGCCATGCAGGCCGTACAGGGGGCGGATCTCGTGCTGCCGGACGGCATCGGCGTGATCTACGGCGCGAAGATCCTCGGCACGCCGCTGCGCGCGAAGCTGCCGGGCATCGACTTTGCCTCGGCGCTGATGGCGCAGATGGGGCAGGAGGGCAAGAGCGTGTTCCTGCTGGGCGCCAAGCCCGGCGTCGCGGATGCGGCGGCGGAGAAAATGCGTGAGCGTTTTCCCGGCCTCGTCATCGCCGGGACGAACGACGGCTATTTTCAGGACGACGACCCCGTGGTGGAGAAGATCAACGCTGCGCAGCCGGATCTGCTGCTCGTGTGCCTCGGCGCGCCGAAGCAGGAGCTCTGGATGCAGCGCAACGCACCGCGCCTGCGCGTCGGCCTCATGGCCGGCCTCGGCGGCAGTCTGGACGTGTTCGCCGGCAATGTCAAGCGTGCGCCGAAGCTGTTCCAGAAGCTCGGACTCGAGTGGTTTTACCGGCTCATCAAAGAGCCGAAGCGCATCGGCCGCATGATGAAGCTGCCGAAATTCCTGTTTGCGGCCATCGGCTGCAAACTTCGGGGGAAGAAACACCATGGCGAAGGGTAAACTGATTGTACTGGAGGGCATTGACGGCAGCGGAAAATCCGCGCAGTACCGCCGCCTGTGCGCTCGTTTTGACGAGATGGGCATGGCCTATCATCACATCGTCTTTCCGCGCTACGACCAGGAGTCGTCGGCGCTCATCCGCATGTATCTCAACGGCGCGTTCGGCGCGCACCCATCGGATGTCAACGCCTATGCGGCGTCCACGTTTTTCGCGGTCGACCGCTATGCGTCTTACCGTACCGACTGGGGCGAGATCTACGAAAACGGCGGCCTGATCCTTTCGGACCGCTACACGACCTCGAACGCCATCCATCAGGGCTCCAAGCTCCCGGAGGCGGAGCTGCCGGCCTTCTTTGACTGGCTGTACGATCTGGAGTACGGCAAGATGGGCCTGCCGCGCCCGGATCTGGTGCTCTATCTGGACGTGGACCTGCCGACCTCGCTCAAGCGGATGCAGCACCGGCAGGAAAAGCAGAATACCAAGGCCGATATTCATGAGCAGGACGTGTCCTATCTGGAAAACTGCCTGCGCATCGGCCGCCTCGCTGCCGCGCACTATGGCTGGACGATCGTGCCGTTTATGAAAGACGGCGCTGAGCGCGCGCTGGAAGAAAAGCACGAGGAGATCTTCTCCATCATCCGCAGCGCGCTGTGAGCATTTCCGGGGAAAAGGATGCCCTGCGCGCGCAGCTGCGCGCCCGGCTCTCGCAGAGCGACCCGGCGGAGAACGCCGCGTGCGATGTGCGCATCACGCTGCAGGTGCTCTCGCTGCCGGCGTTTCAGGCGGCGGAGCGGATCTTTGCCTATTGCAGCGTCGTGCCAGAGGTGGACACGCACGCCATCCTTGCGCAGGCGCGGCGGTGCGGCAAGACGGTCGCGCTTCCGGTCACACAGCCGGATGGGCAGATGCGGTTCGCGCGTTACGACGGCGCGCTCGTGCCCGGGCGCTTTGGCATTCCCGAACCGCCGCGCAGCGCGCGGACGCTGCTGCCGCAGCCCGGCGACCTGATGCTCGTCCCGGCGCTGGCGTATGACCGCGCAGGGCGGCGTCTCGGCCGCGGCGGCGGGTACTATGACCGCTTTCTGGCGCGTGTGGACTGCTGCACCGTGGGGCTGATCCGCGCGGCGTTCCTGCTCGACGCGCTGCCGGCCGAATGGAACGATGTGCCGGTTTCCGCCGTCATAACCGAGGACGGCGTTTTGCGCCCACAGGAAAAACCGGGGCTCCCGGAGGAGCCCCGATCGGTGTCAGGCCGTTAGCAGCCGCAGCCGCAGCCGTTGTTATTGTTGTTGTCGCAGCCGCAGTTGCCCCAGCCGCCGCAGCAGAAGAGCAGGATCAGAATGAGGATGATCCAGAGACAGCTATTATTATTTCCGCAGCACATAACCAAAACCCTTTCTCCGCGCAACTGATTTTTGCGTGGCCAGACCCCGCGCGGTGCATGGATCTGGCGCAATGTTTTCCGGCGTGACCGGAGAAACGGCGCCGTTTCCGTCCGTCGCCTTATCTTATGCCCCTCGGGGCATGGGGGTTCCTGCGCCGTGTGGGCGGCAGGAACGAATTCCATGTTGACAGGGAGACCGAACCATGTCTGATCACTTTAAGAATTTTGATGAGCTGTTCCGCGACGAGCAGGATTCGTCCCGCCCGCAGCGTTCGGCAGCCGCGCAGCCGGCCCGCCGCCGTCCGGCACAGCCGGAGGGGCAGCGCCCCGCACATCCGGCCCAGCCGCGCCCGGTACGTTCGGAGGGACAGCACTCCGCGCACCCGGCCCAGCCGCGTCCGGTACGTCCGGAGGGGCAGCGCCCCGCGCGCCCGGCACAGCCGCATCCGGTGCGCCCGGAGGGACAGCGCTCCGCGCGTCCGGCACAGCCGCATCCGGTGCGCCCGGAGGGACAGCGCTCCGCGCGTCCCCATCCCGTGCAGCCGCATGCACAGCCCCGCCCGGCCCAGACGCAGACGCCGCGCGCCGAACAGCCGCGGCAGCAGCGGCCGGCTCGCCCCCATACGGAGCAGGCGCCTGCCGCGCGCCCACAGCCAACCCCGCGCCCAGCGCCGGAGACGGAGGTACAGGCAGAACCCGCCGTGCGCCCCGCGCGCCCGGCCCAGCCGGAAGCGCCGCGCCGCGCCGGCCGCAGCGGCTGCCTCGGCGGCCTGATCTATTTTGCCTTTGTCGTCAGCATCAGCATCATTCTCGCCTGCGTCGGTTGGATGGCGGCGTCGGACGTGCTTGCGCTCAACAAAGAGCCGGTCACGGCGACGGTCACGCTCGATAAGTCCGAGTTCAAGGACGTCACCATTTCGTACACGGACGCCGACGGCAATGCCAAGGAGCGCTCCGGCCATCAGGTGAGCGTGGGCTACGTGGCAAAGCAGCTCAAGGACGCCGGTATCATCAAGTATAAGGGCCTCTTCGAGCTTTACTGCAGTGTTTCGCACGCGAAAACGAAGATCGACCCCGGCACGTATGAGCTGAGCACGAACTATGATTACCGCGCGCTCGTCAAGAAGATGCAGGTCGGCTCCGGCGCTATGGTCACGACCAAGGTCACCATCCCCGAGGGTTATACGATGGAGCAGATCTTCCGCAAGCTCGAGGATGAAAACGTCTGTTCGTATGACGACCTTATGGACGCGGCGGCCAATTATTCCTACAACTACTCGTTCATCGACCAGAGCATGCAGGGCGACGCCAAGCGCCTCGAGGGCTTCCTGTTCCCGGACACGTATGAGTTCTATCAGGGCATGCAGGCATCGAGCGCCATCAATAAGTTCCTGGAGAACTTCCACGACCGCATCACGGCCGAGATGCTCGAAAAGGCGGACGAGCGCGGCATGACCATGCAGGAGGTCGTCACGGTCGCGTCCATGATCGAAAAGGAAGCAGCCAACGACGATGAGCGCGCCATGATCGCCGCCGTCATCTATAACCGTATCGAGGCCGGCATGCCGCTGCAGATCGACTCGACGATCATGTACGTCCTGCCGGAGCACAAGGATGTGCTCACCGTGGAGGATACGAAGATCGACAGCCCGTACAACACCTATCAGAACAAGGGCCTGCCGCCCACGCCGATCGCAAACCCCGGCCTTGCGTCCATCAAGGCGGCGCTCTCGCCGGCAAGCACGCAGGCGCTGTACTACGCGCTCGACGCCGAGTCCGGTACGCACAAGTTCTTCACGAACTATGGCGAGTTCCAGGCGTTCGTGGCCAAACAGAGTTATTCACAATAAGCGGGGACGAATATGAACAAACCGGAATTGTTATGCCCTGCCGGAGATCTGGAGCGCCTGCAAATGGCGCTCCATTTCGGCGCAGACGCAGTGTATCTGGCCGGAGCGCAGTTCGGCATGCGCGCCGGGGCGGAAAATTTCACGCCGGACGGCATCCGCGCGGCCGTGCAGCTTGCGCACGTGCAGGGCGCCGCCGTGCACGTGACGTGCAACACTCTGCCGCGCGATGACGAGATGGCGCAGTTGCCGGCGTATCTGGAGCTGCTCGACGACGCTGGCGTGGATGCGATCATCGCGGCCGATCTTGGCGTGATCACGCTCGCAAAGCGCTATGCGCCGCACGTCGCGCTGCACGTGAGCACGCAGTTCGGCGTGGTCAATTCGGCGGCTGCGGCGGCGCTGTATGATCTCGGCGCGCAGCGGGTCGTGCTCGCGCGCGAGCTGTCGCTCGCCGAGATCGCCGCCATCCGCGCCCACACGCCGCCTGAGCTGGAGCTCGAGGCATTCGCGCACGGGGCAATGTGTGTGTCGTTTTCCGGCCGCTGCCTGCTGTCGAACTACCTCACCGGGCGTGATGCCAACCGCGGCCGCTGCGCCCAGCCCTGCCGCTGGAAGTACGGCCTCACGGAGTCCAAGCGCCCCGGCCAGGTGTTTGACATCACGGAGGACGCGCGCGGGACGTACATCTTCAACTCCCGCGACATGTGCATGATCGACCACCTGCCGGAGCTGCTGGCGGCCGGCATCACGAGTCTGAAGATCGAGGGGCGCACCAAGAGCGCCTATTATGTCGGCGCGGTCACGAATGCCTACCGCCACGCGCTCGACGATGCCGTCGCCGGCCGGCCGCTCGACCCGGTCTGGCAGCGCGAGGTGCTGCAGATCAGCCACCGGCCGTACAGTACCGGGTTCTACTTCGGCCAGCCGGGGCAGTACACGGCAAACTCCGCCTACTTTGCTGGGGCGGAGGTCTGCGCCGTCGTGGAGGGCACCGCGCCCGACGGGCGCGCCGTGCTGACGCAGCGCAACAAGTTTGCCGTCGGCGACACGCTCGAGCTCGTCACGAACGCCGCGCCGCCCGTGACCTTCACGGCGCAGGATCTGCGCGATGCCGATGGTCTCCCGCTCGAGAGCGTGCCGCACCCGATGCAGCGCTTTACCATGCCGCTGCCGTGCAGGGCCGCGCCGCTGTCGCTCGTGCGGCGGAAATTACCCGCCGAAACGGTTGACATTCGGCTCGAATGTGGTAAAATATAAAAATCCAGAACAGAACGCTTGGATGGAGAAGAACTGTGCAGCACCCGGTCAGCAGAGAGAAGGGGACGGTGGAAGCCCTTCGGCCGGCAGCATGGCGGCCGCTCCGGAGCGGCCCGGGACGACCGGGACGTCTGTCCGCGTTAAGGACGACTTGAGACGCCGCGTGAGCGGCAATCAGGGTGGTACCGTGAATGCTCGAATGCCTTCGCCCCTGTCCATGGGGCGGAGGCATCTTTTTTTGAAAGGAGACGTGTTATGGACTGTCTGCGTTGTCATGGCGAGATGGAGCATCTGGGGCAGGAATCCCTGCAGCTCGGGCAATACGGTCTTTTGACCGGCCACTTGTCCAACCTCTTTTCCGGTGCGCTGGAGGTCGATATCTATGCCTGCAGGCGCTGCGGCAAGCTGGAGTTTTACCGCGCGGACGCGCCCAGCCTTTCCGAGCGGCTGCAAAAAGAGTGAAGCAAGAGAATTTGATTTGGAGGATAGATGATTATGAAACCATATGGTCTGAATGAACTGCGCGAAATGTTCCTGCGCTTTTTCGAGACGAAGGGACACCTGCGTCTGCCGAGCTTCTCGCTCATCCCGCAGGATGACGCGAGCCTGCTGCTCATCAACTCCGGCATGGCGCCGATGAAGCCCTACTTCAAGGGCGACAAGGAGCCGCCGCGCCACCGTGTCTGCACCTGCCAGAAGTGCATCCGCACCGGCGATATCGAGAACATCGGCAAGACCGCGCGCCACGGCACGTATTTTGAGATGCTCGGCAACTTCTCCTTCGGCGACTACTTCAAGCATGAAGCCATCGCCTGGTCGTGGGAGTTTCTGACGAGCCCGGACTGGGTCGGCCTCGACCCCGAGCGGCTGTACCCGTCCGTGTATGAAAAGGACGACGAGGCGTTCAACATCTGGCGCGACGAGATCGGCATCCCCGAGAGCCGCATCACCCGCCTCGGCAAGGACGATAACTTCTGGGAGCATGGCTCCGGCCCGTGCGGCCCCTGCTCGGAGATCTATTTTGACCGCGGCGAAGCCTACGGCTGCGGCAAGCCGGACTGCGCGCCCGGCTGCGACTGCGACCGCTATATGGAGGTATGGAACAACGTCTTTTCCCAGTTTGACAACGACGGCAACGGCAACTACTCCGATCTCGTTCAGAAAAACATTGACACCGGCATGGGCCTTGAGCGTCTGGCCGTTGTCTGCCAGGGCGTGGATTCGCTCTTCGACGTCGATACCGTCATGAACATCACCCACAAGGTCAGCGAGATCACCGGCGCGCACTATGGTGACAGCCACCAGACCGACGTGTCCCTGCGCGTCATCACCGACCATATCCGCGCCTCCGTCATGATGATCTCGGACGGTATCCTGCCGTCGAACGAGGGCCGCGGCTATGTGCTGCGCCGTCTGCTGCGCCGCGCGGCGCGCCACGGCAAGCTCCTCGGCGTCAACGAACCGTTTCTGTATCAGGTCGTGGACATGGTCGTGCACGAAAACGAGTGCCAGTACCCCGAGCTGCGCGAGAAGCAGGCGTATATCACCCGCGTCATCCGCAACGAGGAGGAGAACTTCGCCAAGACCATCGACGCCGGCATGCACATCTTCTCCGACCTGCTCGCCGAGCATCAGGCCAAGGGCGAGCGGGTGTTCTCCGGCGCGGATGCGTTCAAGCTCTATGACACCTACGGCTTCCCGATCGACCTGACCCGCGAGATGGTGCAGGAGCAGGACATGACCGTGGATGAGGATGCGTTCCAGGAGCTGATGGAGCAGCAGCGCGTGCGCGCGAGAAAGGCGCGCGAGGCGCTCGGCGACCTGGCATGGGCCGGCGTGGACCTCGGCCTGGACACGACGCCGACGAAATTCACCGGCTATGACCACACGGTCGACCAGGGCACGATCCTGGCCATCGTCTGCGACGGTGAGGTCTGTTCGGAGATCGATGAGGGCAAGCAGGGCGTGCTCGTGCTCGACTGCACGCCGTTTTATGCCGAGATGGGCGGCCAGGTGGCCGACCACGGCGTCATTGAGACGGACGGCGCGCTCTTCCAGGTGACGGACGTCCAGAAGGACAAGGCCGGCAAATTCCTGCACCACGGTGTGATGCACTCCGGCCGCCTGCAGGTCGAGCAGACCGTCACGGCGCGCATCGATACCGACCGCCGCAAGGCGATCATGCGTGCGCACTCGGCCACGCACCTGCTCCAGGCCGCGCTGCGCGAGGTGCTGGGCGATCATGTGCATCAGGCGGGCTCGCTCGTGGAGCCGGATCGCCTGCGCTTTGACCTGACGCATTTCTCGGCCATCACGCCCGAGGAGCTGGAGCGGGTCAATGAGATCGTCGGCGACTGGATCCTCGACGGCATGGACGTCACCGTGTCCGAGATGTCGATGGAGCAGGCCAAGGCCAGCGGCGCGACGGCGCTCTTCAGCGAGAAGTACGGCGATGTCGTGCGTGTGGTGAACATGGGCGGCAAGTCCGTTGAGCTCTGCGGCGGCACGCATGTGGACAACACCGCCAAGATCGGCCCGTTCCGCATCACGGGCGAGAGCTCGGTCGCGTCCGGCGTGCGCCGCGTGGAGGCGATCACCGGCAAGGCCTACCTGCGCGAGATGGAGGCCGTCAACCGCCGCATGTACGCGGCGGCCGAGGTGCTGCACGCCAAGCCCGCCGACCTCATTGCTAAGGCAAAGGGCTTCACGGCGGAGCTCAAGGAGGCGCGCCAGAACGTTGAGCGCATGAAAGAGAAGATCCTGCACAGCGACGTCGACCGCTTCCTCTATGCCTCGAAGAACATCGGCGGTATCAAGGTCATCACGACGACGCGCACCGACCTCGAGGCCGGCGACCTGCGCAAGCTCGGCGACTTCCTGCGCGATAAGGATCCGGACACGGTCGCGGTGCTTGCGACGGCGACGGAGAGCAAGGTCACGTTCGTGGCCGTCTGCGGCAAGAACGCCGTGGCCAGGGGCATCCGCGCGGGCGATCTTGTGCGCGCCGTGTCGGCGGTCACCGGCGGCAAGGGCGGTGGCAAGCCGGACTCCGCTATGGGCGGCGGCAGCGAGGTGCTGAAGATCGACGACGCGCTGGCCATCGTGGACGATTTCGTGGCGGAAAAGCTGGGACTGTAAGGAGGTTTCATTATGAACGACTGCCTGTTTTGTAAGATCGCGGCGGGGGAGATCCCTTCCACCTGCCTGTACAACGATGATGATGTTTATGCGTTCCGCGACATCAATCCTCAGATGCCGGTGCACTTTCTCGTGATCCCGAAGCAGCACATCGACTCGGTCGCGGCCATCACGGCGGAAAACTCCGCTGTGGTCGCCAAGTGCTTTGAGGTCATTGCGAAGCTCGCCGCGCAGGAGGGACTGACCGGCGGCTACCGCGTCATCTCCAACTGTGGCGACGATGCCGGCCAGACCGTGCATCACCTGCACTTCCACGTCCTCGGCGGCGCGCCGATGGGCGAGAAGCTGCTGTAAAGGCAACGAAATTCGGCGGCGGGACTTGTTCCGGCCGCCGTTTTTGTTTATAATGTCCCCAGAGATAGAGGGGGGAGCGGGCGTGCGAAAGCTGGCATACTGCGCAGGCGGATTTTCGGCTGCGATCTTTCTGACGCATTTTCTGCTGCCGGCGCGCTGGGTGCTGCCCGGTGCGCTCGCGGCAGTCGTGCTTGCGCTCGTGACGCTGCTGCTCCCGGGGCAGACGCGCCGCAGGGTCATGGCCGCGCTGCTGTCGGCAGCCATTGGCTTCGGGTGGTACGCTGCGGCGTCGGCCCTGCGCCTGACGCCTGTGCAGAACGTTTCCGGCGATGTGCAGACGGTCACGGCGCGCGTGACGGAGTATCCTGTCGCATATGCGCGCAGCTATGGGCTGACCGCCCTGCTCACAAGCCCGGACGTGCCCAACTGCAAGGCGCGGCTCTACGTCTCCGATGCGGACGCCGCTGCGCTGCGCCCCGGCGACGAGATCACGGCGGACGTGAAGTTCCGCCAATCCACGCTGCGCTACGGGGAGGAGACGGACGCCTACATTTCCAAGGGCATATACCTCATCGGCAGCGTGCGGGACAAAACGCTTGCGCGCACCGGCGTCTGGAGCCGCAGCTGGCTCTACTGGCCGAAAACCGTCGCCCAGTCGCTCAAAACGAGCGCGCAGGCCGCCTTCCCGGCGGATGTGCTGCCGTTTGCGCAGGCGCTCATGCTCGGCGATAAATCCGCGCTCTACGCGCAGGATCTGGACATTCCGCTCAGCACGACCGGTATCATGCACACGGTCGCGGTTTCCGGCTTGCATCTGGCGTTTCTGCTGGGCTTTTTGCGTCTGTTCATCGGCAACCGGCGCATGACGGCCATCATCGGCCTGCCGATGATGGTTGTGTTTGTCGTCATGGCCGGATGCAGCCCGTCGGTGCTGCGCGCGGCGTTCATGACGGCGCTGGTGCTTTTTGCGCCGCTGCTCGGGCGGGAGAACGACCCGCCGACGTCGCTGCTGACAGCATTGGCCATATTGCTCGCGGCCAATCCGTTTGCCGCGGCGAGCATCAGTCTGCAGCTCTCGTTTGCGTCCATGGCGGGCCTGTTTTGTGTCTCTGGTGCGCTGTACCGCGCGCTCGATGCGCGCCTGCTGCCCGCCGATGTGAAGCTCTCGCGTCCGCGGCGGAAGATCCGCGCCTTTTTCAGTGCCACAACGGCGAGCTCCGTCGGCACCATGGTGTTTACCGTGCCGCTCACGGCGCTGCATTTCGGCAACATTTCGCTCATCGCGCCGGTCACGAACCTGCTCATCCTGTGGCTGCTGCCGGCCGCGTTCATCGGCTGCTACCTCACGGCGCTGCTCGGCCTTGTCTGGGCATGGGGCGGCACGGCGCTCGCGTGGGTGACGGCGTGGCCGCTGCGGTATATCCTCGCTGTGGCAAACGTGCTCTCAAAACTTCCGGGTGCAGTGCTGTTCACCGGCAGCCGCATGGTCGTCTGGTGGCTCGCGCTGGTGTACGCCATGTTCGGTGCGGCGTGGCTGCTCTCCCGGCGGCGTAAGGTGCGCTATTGGATCCCCGCTGCGTGCAGCGTGCTGGCACTGTGCGCGGTGCTGACCGTCAATGCCGTGCAGCTGCAGCGCACATCGACCGTGACGGCGCTCGATGTCAGTCAGGGGCAGAGTATCGTGTTTTCCAGCGGGCGATCCTGCGCCGTAGTGGACTGCGGCGGCCGCTCTACGGCGGAAGATCCGGGCGACCTCGCGGCGCGCAAGCTGCTCGCGCAGGGGCACCGGAGCCTTGACCTGCTCGTGCTCACACACCCGCACGACGATCATGTCAGCGGCGTGCTGCGCCTGATGCACTGGCTTCCGGTGCGCACACTGGTCATCCCGGCCGCTGCGGATATCACGCAGGCCCCGCTGAGCGACATTCTCGCGCTCGCGGAGGCGAACCATACGACCGTTGTGCGCGTGGACGCGCAACAGACGATCGCGGCCGGCGGCATCTCCGTGCACCTGTATCCGGAGCCCTGTGCCGGGCAGGAGGACGGCAGCATGATCGTGCTGGCCTCCATCGGCGATTATGACACGCTCGTGCCCGGCGACGTGGACACGACGGCAGAGGCAAAGTTTCTCAGCACCTGCACCTATCCCGACATTGAGCTGCTGTTCGTCGGCCACCACGGCTCGGAAAGATCCACCGGTGACGCATGGCTCGATGCCATCGCGCCGGACGCAGCGATCATCTCCGTCGGCTACAACAGCTACGGTCATCCGACGAGTGACACGCTCGAGCGCCTGCAGGCGCACCACATACCGATCTACCGCACCGATCAGATGGGCGACATTACGGTGCATCTCTCGTGAGGAAACGCTATGGCAAAAGCTAAAGGAAAAAAGAAAACGGAAGTGCTCGACTACGGCGCACAGGTGCGCAGCCTGCGCGAGCAGGGGCCGGGACGGCTGTACCTGCTCTGGGGGCGGGAGGATTACCTGCGCGAGCAGTACCTGCTGGAGCTGAAAAAGCTCTGCCTGCCCGGCGGCGAGGATGACTTCAGCTATCACCGGTTTGATGGGGCGGAGCTCGACTTTCAGGCGCTGGCGGACGCGGTGGACGCAGTGCCGTTTCTGACCGAGCGCACGCTCATCGAGGTGCGTGGATTCGACACGAACAAGTGCCGCGAGGAAGAGGCGCAGGCGCTCGTCCGGGTCATCGGCGACCTGCCGGATTACTGCACGCTGGTGTTTCTGATGAGCACGGATTTTGAGCCGGACGGCCGCCTGAAGACGACGAAGGCCTTCAAAAAATACGGTGAGCTCATCCAGTTCACCGCCCAGGGGGAGAGCGCGCTTGTGCGTTGGGTCGGCAAACGCTTTGCCGCGCACAAGAAGCACATTTCGCCCGAGGACGCCCGCCAGCTGATTTTCTTCACCGGCGGCCTGATGAACAGTATGATCCCGGAGATCGACAAGATCGCGGCCTACGTTTCGAGCGACACGGTCACGCGCGCGGACATTCTGGCCGTGGCGCACCGGCTGCCGGAGGCGGTGGCTTACGAGCTGACCGACCGGCTGGCCGATCAGGACTATGACGGCGCCATGCGCATTCTCGCGGACCTCCTCGCCGACAAGGCGAACACACCGATCTTCCTGCTCGCCGTCATCGGCCAGCAGATGCGCAGGCTTTATGCCGCGCGGCTCGCGCGGCACGCGGGCCTTGGCACGGGCGATCTACGCGCGCTGCTCGGCCTGCCGTATGACTTCATTGCGGAAAATCTCCTGCGCTCGGCACGGAAATTCTCCGGCCGCCAGCTCGAGGAGGCGGTGCGCCTGTGCGCGCAGACGGACTTTGCCATGAAAAACACCGGCGCGGACGACGCCGAGCTGCTCAAGGAGCTGCTGCTGCGCATCGCCGTGGGAGGCGCGGCATGATCCGCATCCGCGAGGCCATCATCGTCGAGGGCCGGTATGACAAAAACACGCTCGCGCAGGTCGTGGACGCGCCCATTCTCGAGACGTCCGGCTTCGGCATCTTCCACGACAGCCAGCGCCTGGCACTGCTGCGCCGCCTGGCCGAAACGCGCGGCATCATCGTCCTCACGGACAGTGACGGGGCGGGCTTTGTCATCCGCAACTATCTGCGCGGAGCGATCGACCCGACGCAGGTCAAGCATGCCTATATCCCGGACGTAGCCGGCAAGGAGCGGCGCAAGCGTACCGCCTCGAAAGAGGGCAAGCTCGGCGTGGAGGGCATGCGGCCGGAGGTGCTGCTCGAGGCGCTGCGCCGCGCGGGCGCGACCATCGAGGGCGAGGACGCGCCGCTGCCGGGCGCGCGCATCACGAAGGCCGACCTCTACGCCGCCGGACTCACCGGCGGGGCGGACAGCCGGGCCGCCCGGCAGCGGCTGCTTGAGCAGCTCGACCTGCCGGAGCATCTGAGCACGAACGCATTGCTCGAGGTGCTCAACGCGCTCATGACGCGCGAGGCGTTTCGGAATCTGTGCAAATAGCTGAAAATCGCCGTATCCGGGGGAGAAAACACCAGATACGGCGAAATTTTTCGTGCAAATGCGCCGGGCCTGTGGTATAGTACTGTACGGAATTATGTAAAGTAATCGGAAACCAGATATATGGAGGATCCACATATGAAATGTCCGTTTTGCGGCTTTGCCGAGAGCAAGGTCATTGATTCCCGTCCGGCCGAGGAGGGCGCGACCATCCGCCGCCGCCGCGAGTGCCTTGCGTGCCAGAAACGCTTTACGACCTATGAGATCATCGAGACGCTCCCGCTCGTCGTCATCAAGCGCGACGGCAGCCGCCAGAGCTTTGACAAGAGCAAGCTCATCAACGGCATGGTGCGCGCCTGCGACAAGCGCAAGGTGCCGCTGCCAGTGCTCGAAAAGATCGCTGACGAGATCGAGCAGGAGCTGCAGAGCGCGCTTGAGCGCGAGATCACGACCGAGCAGGTCGGCGAGATGGTCATGAAGCGTCTCAAGGACGTGGACGAGGTCGCCTATGTGCGCTTTGCCTCGGTCTACCGCCAGTTCAAGGACATTGATACGTTCATGCAGGAGCTGACGAAGCTCCTCAACGACCGCGGCTAAAAAATGTTGCCGAGCGTGATGCGCTCCCCGTCGGCGAGCCCCTGAATGCGCACGCGCAGAAGGGCGATGTCCGCCGCGGCGGACGGATCGCCGGTCTCCACCGTGCGGATCGCCCGGCGGAAGCCCTCCGTCACGGCGTCTGTGCTCTCGTGCGGGAGCATACAGTGGGCATAGTCCTCGGCTTCGCTCCAGCGCGCAGACGCCGCGCGCAGCGTCTCGCTCGCGCGCGCCGGGTCTCCGGCGGCGCAGCTTGCCTCCGCCTGCGCCACGGCCTCGTCGAGCTGCGTGCACATCCGGGACAGATACCGGAGATTCCACGCGCACAGGCCGATGAGCACGAGCAGCAGCACGCCTGCAAACAGTTCCTTTTTCATCCGAGCTCCTTTGCCGCAAAGTAGACCTGTCCGGCGTCGTTCATCATCAGCAGGTAGACGTCCGCAATGCACTGTGCGCCGCGCTGCTGCACCTGCTTTTGCAGCCAGCGCTCATCGCGTCCCATGCGTTTGAGATTGTCGCGCAGGATGCGGCCGTTGTTGATGAGGATGGAAAAATAGCCGGTGTCCTCGGTTTCCATGTGCATCTGCTCGGCCGTGACCGGCTGCTGTGCCGGGGCGAGGATGATGTTGAGCTGGCCGTTGGTTTCGAGCACGGCGTATTCCACGCTCGCAATGTCGAGAATGCCCTGATTGCGCAGCTCCTGCGTCAGCTCGTCGAGCGTGAAGCGGTTGCGGTGCATGGCCTGCTGGGCGATGCGGCCGCGCTCGATGATGAAGTTCGGCCGGCCGTAGAGCAGCTTGCGCAGGTGAATGCTCTTGTACGTCAGGCCGGAGAAGATCAGCTCGCAGCAAAACAGCACCAGCAGCGGAATGAGCCCGTAGCTCAGCGGCAGGGAGGGGTTTTGCAGCGGGATGGACGCGATATCCGCGATGAGCACGGCCACCACCAGCTCGGACAGTTCCAGCTCGCCGAGCTGCCGCTTGCCCATGAGGCGCATGGCCACGATGAGCGCAAGAAAAATGATCAGTGTCCGGATGAGAATGATCGCCATGAGATTACCACCTTTCCAGGTCGGTTTAGTTTTTCCGATTCGTGCGGGTTCATACCCGCGTAGGAGGTGTCCAAAATGAAGTTTACAAAAATGCAGGGCTGCGGCAATGACTATATCTATGTCAACTGCTTCACCGAGACGGTGGCCGATCCTTCGGCCGCGGCCATCCGCCTGTCCGACCGCCACTTCGGCGTCGGCGGGGACGGTCTGGTGCTCATCTGCCCGTCGAACGTCGCGGATTTTTGCATGGAGATGTACAATGCCGACGGTTCGCGCTCGGAAATGTGCGGCAACGCCATTCGCTGCGTGGGCAAATATGTCTACGACCGCGGCCTGACCGACAAGACCGAGCTCACGATCGAGACGCGCGCCGGCATCAAGACGCTCTGGCTGAACGTGGTCGGCGGCACGGTCGAGACCGTGCGCGTGTGCATGGGCAGCCCGGAGTTCCGGCCGGAGAAGATCCCGGTCGCGGCGGCGGGGGAGACCTTCCTCGAGCAGCCGATCGACGTGCTGGGCGCGACATGGATCGTCTCGTCGGTCAATACCGGCAACCCGCACTGCGTTACTTACGTGGACGATGCCATGGCGCTGGACTTCCCGCGCATCGGCCCCGCGTTTGAAAATCACAAGCTGTTCCCGGCGCGGGCAAATATCGAATTTGTCGAGGTCGTGGACGATCACACGCTGCGCGTGCGCGTGTGGGAGCGCGGCAGCGGCGAGACGCTCGCCTGCGGCACGGGTTCGACGGCGGCGCTGGCCGTCACGGCGCGGCTTGGCAAGTGCGGCGACGAGGCGGATGTGATCCTGCGCGGCGGCACGCTGCACATCGCATGGGATCGGACGCAGGATCTGCTGTATATGACCGGCCCTGCAGCCTTTGTGTTTGACGGTACGGTCACGCTCTGAGCGCGGCCGCGATGATGGTATAGGAGGTCACAAACCATGAAAACGATCATCGGAACGAAAGCAGATGTTGCAAAAGAGCTGACGGCACAGGTCGCGGCCGTGCTCGCAAGCAAGCCGGAGGCGAACATCGCCATTTCGGCGGTGGATCTGCCGGCGGAAGTACTCGATGCACTCGCTGCCAGCGACATTGCCTTTGACAGGGCGACGCTCTTTCAGGCGTGCGAATACTGCGGCGCGGCCGGCAAGGGCGCGCACGCGGTCGGCACGGCGTTTTCGCCGCTCACGGCGGCAAAGCCGTTTGCGGCCGTGCACGCCCCGGACCCGGATGCGGATGCCGAGCACGCGGCGGACTACGATGCCGCCATTCAGGCAGCCGGTGGGCTCGATCTGGTGATCCTCGGTCTGGGTGAGCGCGGCCACGTTGCGTTCAATGAGCCGGGCGCGGGATTTGGCGAGAAAACGCACATTGCCAAGCTCGCGGAGGTGACGCGCGAGGCCATCGCCGCGGACTTCGGCACGCTCGAGCAGACGCCGGAGCACGGCATCACGATCGGCATCCACACAATCCTGGGCGCGAAAAAGATCCTGCTCGTCGGCTTTGGCGCGCGCTGCGCGAAGGCGGCCAACGCCACGCTCACGGGCCGTCCGGAAACGTTTATCCCCGCGTCGTTCCTGCAGCTGCATACGGATGTCGAGGTTTATCTTGACGCGGACGCTGCTGCGCAGTTATAATCAATAGTTGCCCGCGGTGTTTGCGGGCGATTCTGATCGGAGGGAAGCATCCATGTCCAAATATTTCGGCACAGACGGCTTCCGCGGTGAGGCCAACGTGGGCCTGACGGTGGAGCACGCCTACCGGATCGGCCGGTTTCTCGGCTGGTATTACGGCCGGGAGCACAAGTGCTCGGTCGTGATCGGCAAAGATACCCGCAGATCCAGCTATATGTTTGAAAATGCCCTGTCCGCCGGCCTGACGGCCTCGGGCGCAGACGCCTATCTCATGCACGTGACGACGACGCCGAGCGTGTCCTACATCGTCCGTTCGGATGATTTTGACTGCGGCATCATGATCAGCGCGAGCCACAATCCCTTTACGGACAACGGCATCAAGCTGCTCAACAGCGCCGGTGAAAAGATGGAGCAGAGCGTCATTGACGAGATCGAGAACTATCTCGACGGCAATCTGGAGATCCCGTTTGCCACGGGCGCGAACATCGGCCGCACGCAGGACTATTCCGCCGGCCGCAACCGCTACATCGGCTATCTCATCAGCCTGTCCACGCACTCGTACAAGGGCATGAAGGTTGGTCTGGACTGCGCCAACGGCAGCACGTGGATGATGGCGAAGAACATCTTCGACGCGCTCGGCGCGGACACGTATGTCATCGGCAATGAACCCGACGGCACGAACATCAACCGGGACTGCGGCTCGACGCACATCGAGAACCTGCAGAAGTATGTCCGCCTCAACCGGCTGGACGTGGGCTTTGCCTTTGACGGCGACGCCGACCGCTGCCTGGCCGTGGATGAAAACGGCTCGGTCGTCAACGGCGACAAGATCCTGTATGTCTGCGCACGCAATATGCAGACTGAGGGCCGCTTCGGCAATTCCAAAGTGGTCACGACGGTCATGTCCAACCTCGGCCTGTACAAGGCGCTCGACGAGGCCGGCATCGGCTATGAAAAGACGGACGTTGGTGATAAATACGTCGCAGAGAATATGCGCGTCAACGGACACCTGATCGGCGGCGAACAGTCCGGGCACATTATTTTCGGCAAATATGCCAATACTGGTGACGGACTGCTGACGGCCATCAAGCTCATGCAGGTCATGCTCGACCGCAAAAAGACGCTCTCCGAGCTGGCCGCGCCGGTGCGCGAGTATCCGCAGCAGCTTACGAATGTGGAGGTCGATGACAAAGACGCCACGCTCCATGACCCTGCGGTCGTTGCGGCGGAGCAGGCCGTCACCGAGCGGCTCGGCGACGAGGGACGCATCCTCGTGCGCAAGAGCGGCACGGAGCCGGTGCTGCGCGTCATGGTTGAGGCGGCCACGCACGCGCTGTGTGAGGAAAACGTTGCGTATGTGATCGATGTCATGCAGAAGAGCGGACATCTGATCCGGGTGAGATGATATGATGACGATACAAGACCTGCTCGACCTGAGCAAGACGATCGCGGCCCCGCTGTTTGCGGGCAAGACCTATCCGTGGGAGGCTCTGGCGGAGATCGGAGATTTCATTCTTCAGCTCGGCCCGACGCTCCCGGCGGAGGAATACGAGCAGCGCGGCGAGAACATCTGGATCGCGCGCGATGCCAAAATCTTCGACAGCGCTTATATCGCTGGCCCCTGCATCATCGACCACGGCGCCGAGCTGCGCCAGTGTGCCTTTGTGCGCGGCAATGCGATCGTGGGCAAAAACGCCGTCGTTGGTAACTCCTGCGAGCTGAAAAACGTTGTCCTGTTTGATAATGTCCAGACGCCGCACTTCAACTACGTCGGCGATTCCATCCTCGGCTACAAGTCCCACATGGGCGCGGGCTCCATCACGTCAAACGTCAAGAGCGACAAGACGCTCGTCGTCATCAAAAATGGGGCCGAGCACATCGAGACCGGCCGCAAGAAGGTCGGCGCCATCCTTGGCGATTATGTGGAGGTCGGCTGCAACAGCGTCCTGAACCCCGGCACGGTCATCGGCCGGCACTCGAACATCTATCCGGTGTCGTGCGTGCGCGGCGTCATCCCGGCGGACAGCATCCTCAAGTCCTCGGGCGAGGTTGTCCACAAGAAGTAAAAGCAAAATCCCATCGGCGCAGGCCGATGGGATTTTTGCTGCCGTCCGCGGCCTTACAGCAGACTGCGGTAGTCCTCGTCCGGCGTCACGCAGTCCGGCGGGAAGAACTCGTCGATGGGGAAGTGGATGCGGCTGAACATCGAGCACGGATCGTCCTCGGTCGAGCCCTGGCACGCTTTGTCCGGCATGCAGTAGTCGTAGGCCGGGATGAGCAGCTGCGTGTCGCGCTCGAGCCGGATGATCGAAAACTGCCCCAGCGTCACGTACAGCTTCTTGCCGCAGCAAGTCAGCGAGAGCTCTTCGCCCATGGCGTCGAAGATCTTCTGCGGGATGGCGCGCGGCTCCTGCTCGGACTCCACGGAACTGCCGCAGTCCACCAGCTTCATGTGCAGGGCGATCGGGTCGACGGATTCGACCACGCCGATCGGCAGGCCGTTCTCGCACGGATCGCAGCAGCAGTCGTCGGAGGCAAATACCTTTGCGCTCGCCTGACTGCCGAAGAGCATGACGCGCTTATCGAAGATCGCAAGGCCGCACACCGGCTCGCAGCCGGGGAACGTCTCGCCGCGCACGCGGTAGAAGTACGTCACGTCTACCGTGTAGTAGCCCTTGTTGAAGGTGATCTCCTTGACGTGTACGTCGGCGCACAGCAGCTCGGCGCTGCGCGGGCGCACGCTCAGGGCGCTGTCCAGTCTTGCCTGCGAGCAGGCCGTGGGATACACCCGCAGGTCCTCGACGCAGTCTTTGTCGCGGCAGGAGTCGAAGATCTTGCGCGTATGGATACAAACCGCTTCCCGGACGGCGGCGCTGCCCTCGACCGGTCCCGGTACCACTTTGTCTGCCATTTCATAACCTCCTGGCATCAGATTGAAGCACGCTTCAGTAACAGTGTATGCGTGGCGGTTTTCGATGTGATTCCTTTTGAAAGCGCTTTACACAAAACGCTTTCCGCGTTATAATATATCATTATCCCATATGGGAGGTGCGCCATGGAAGGGCTCGGTTTCATTCACGAGAAACTCGATATTAAGATCCTCATCCTCTACATTTTGAATCATTTACCCGCGGCGGTGGATGCGCAGACGTTGTCCGACCTCGTTTTCTGCGACAACGGCATCGGCTATTTTGATTACTCTGACTGTCTTGCGGAATTGGTGGATACGGCGCACATCACGGAAGAGGGCGGCAAGTACCGCATCACGGAAAAGGGCAGCCGCAATGTCAGGGAGGTCGCCAGCAGTCTGCCGTACTCCGTGCGCATGAAGGCCGACCGCGTCACGGAGCCGATCGCCGAGCAGATGCGCCGCGCCGCCATGATCGTCGCGCAGCATACGAACACGCCGGAGGGCGGGTGCAATGTGCATCTCTCGCTTTCGGACGGGATCGGCCGGATCGTTTCCATGCAGCTGCTGGCTGCCGACGAGGCGCAGGCGCGCACGATGGAGCACTATTTTAAGGCACACGCGGAGGATGTCTATCAGACGCTCGTGCGTATGCTCACAGAAAGCGAGGAAAACAAAGCATGAACACCTATATCCCCGAGGGCTATAAGAGCCTGCTCGGCGTTTATGACACGCAGAAGGCCATCGGCCTGCTCAAACGTCTGTTTGAGGATCAGCTCGCCGCGAAGCTGAATCTGTTTCGCGTTTCGGCGCCGCTGTTTCTGGAAGAGGCCAGCGGCCTGAACGACAATCTCAACGGCTACGAGCGCCCGGTTTTGTTCGATATTCCCCAGGCCGGCAAGGAGGCGCAGGTCGTCCAGTCGCTCGCCAAGTGGAAGCGCATGGCGCTCCACCGCTATGATTTCTATCCCGGCAAGGGCCTTTATACCGACATGAACGCCATCCGCCGCGACGAGGATGTGCTCGACAATCTGCACTCGGTCTACGTCGATCAGTGGGACTGGGAAAAAATCATTGAGAGCAGCGACCGGAATCTGGACTATCTCAAGTCGACGGTCATGGATATCGTTGCCGCTGTCTGTGACACGCAGCGCACCATGCGCGCGATTTATCCGCAGCTTCAGGTGCTGCCGGAGCTGGAGCGCCAGGTGACGTTTGTCACGGCGCAGGAGCTGGAAGATCGTTATCCGGACCTGACGCCGAAGGAACGCGAGCACACCTTCGTGCGCGAGCACCACACGACGTTCATCATCGGCATCGGCGGCGCGCTGCGCTCCGGCAAGCCGCACGACGGCCGCTCGCCGGACTATGACGACTGGACGATGAACGGCGATATCCTGTTCTGGAACGAGCTGCTCGACTGCGCGTTTGAGCTCTCGTCCATGGGCATCCGTGTCGATCCCGAGAGTCTGGATCGTCAGCTGACCATTGCCGGCTGTGACGACCGCCGCGAGCGGACCTATCACAAGATGCTGCTGGCAGGCCAGCTACCGCCGACGATCGGCGGCGGCATTGGCCAGTCGCGCCTGTCCATGCTGCTGCTCGGCAAGGCACATATCGGTGAGGTGCAGGCGTCTGTCTGGGACGACGAGACGACCGCCGCCTGTGAGCGGGCCGGCATCCTGCTGCTGTAAATACGTTTCTATGCAAATGCCCGGAGCCATCGGCTTCGGGCCTTTTGTCGTGTATTTTTGCGCACTTTGTCGAATTAAGATGTGAAACATGGCCGAATCCCCGCACAAAGGTGCCGTGGTGTGTTATACTGCCCCACGCAAAGGAGGGCGGACGATGCAGTCGTTGTTTCAAAAATACAGGCACGCGCTCTGGTTTCTGCTCTTCGGTGCGCTGTCGGTTTTTTATTTCGTGTCGCAGCACCTCGGGCTGCGGTATCATGTCGTGCATTTGCCGCTCGATGACTGGCTTCCGTTTTGGCCGGGCTTTATCGTGTTTTATGTTTTGTGGTATTTCTATGTGCCGGGGTGCATGCTCTGGGCCTGTTTCCGGGCCAGGGATGTGTTTTACCGGCAGGTGGCGGCGCTGTTTTCGGGTGCGTTTGTCTGTGCGGCCGTGTTTGTGCTTTATCCGACGTGTGTGGATTTTCGCCCGAGCGCAGCGGGGCCCGGCTTGGCTCGTGCGCTGTGCCGCCTGATCTATGCTAACGATGCGCCGGTCAACGTGTTTCCGAGCCTGCACTGCTATGAGGCGCTGGTCATGCATCTGGCGACGTTTCGCGTGCCGCCGCTGCGCGTACGGAAGCGGCTGCGTCTGGCGTCCGCTGTATTGGTCATTTTGATCTGCCTGTCCACGCTGCTCATCAAGCAGCACTCTGCGGCGGATCTCATCGCCGGCTGCGCACTTGCCGTGGCCGCGCATTCGCTGACAACGTATCTGTTTTCCAAGAGGAGGTCTCACCATGATCATACGACCGTTTAATGCTGCCTATCTGCTGCTCCTTGCGTTTGCCGCCGGAGCGGTCGTGCTGCTGTGGGCTCTGCTGCGCGGCCGGTCGGAGCGCTGCCGTGCCGCCGTGCTTATCGCGCTGTGTGCAGTGAACATCATCGGATTTTTCGTCTATAAAGGCTTTTTGTCCCGGGATGTGCAGTTTTTGCAGGCGTCGGGGCTCGACCGGTTCAACTGGTTCAGCGAGCTGCCGCTGCAGCTTTGCAACATCAATATGTTCCTCATCCCGATCGGCATCCTGACGCACCGGCGCTCCTTGCTCGGGTTTGCCTTTTTCGTCGCGCCGCTCGGTGCACTCATGGCGCTCGTGTTTCCGGAGGCGCCGTTTGTTGGCTACTCTCTGTGGCTGCCGCGGATGCTTGGCTTTTACGTTACGCATATCCTCATCATCGCCTGCGGTCTGAGCCTCGTGACGCTCGGCTTTTACCGACCGGATTTTCGGGACATTCCCGGTATTGCGGGCACGTTTTTGCTGCTCGGTATCGGTGCGCTGGCGGTCAATTTCCTGCTGCGGCACACGGTCTGCCCGCTGGCAAACTACTTCTTTGTTTACGGCGGGGACGTGGACATCAGCATCCTGAACCTGTTCTGGAAGTGGCTGCCCGTGCCGTTTTTGTATGAGATGCCGGCGCTTCTGATCCTTGTCGGCTATATGGCGCTCATCTGCCTGCTCTTTTCCGCGCGGGATCAGCGCCGCGCCCGGGAGATCGCCGCGGTATAAAAAACAGCCTGATGCATATGCGTCAGGCTGTTTGCTTTTTGAGCGCAAAAAGACCGCTGCGGACGCAGATTCCGCAGCGGTTCGTGGAGCGGGATACGGGAATCGAACCCGCCGAAAAACGCCGTAAAACCATTGAAAACACTGCGTTTTCTACTTTGAGTTAGCATTTTTCGTTAGTATTTTGCGCGAAAAACCCGGCCATAGCATTTTCTGCCTTTACCCGGTCAGCGTTTGCGATGTGCGTATAAATGCGTATCATGGTCTGGTTGTCTGCCCATCCGCCGAGCTGCATCATCTCCAGCTCCGGCACGCCTAGGTGATACCCCAGCGACGCGAAGCTGTGCCGCAGCCCGTGCGTGCCGACCTGCGGCAGCCCATTGCGCGCGCACACGCGGTTGATCTGGTGGTAGATCGTGTTTGGGTTACAGTGCACGACCGGCCCGGACTTGTCCTCGACGGCCTCCAGCGCGGCCAGCAGCTCCGGTATCATGATGGGGATCGTGCGCGTAGAAGATCGGTTTTTGTTGGACGCCTTTTGCTGCGGCCGCTGATCCTCGCCGATGACGACCGCACCGGATACGCGGATCGTCTTTGCGTTCAGGTCTATGTCCGACCAGTTGACCGCCATGATCTCCGATCGGCGCAGACCGTGCAGCGCCAGCAGCGCGGGAATGGCAAACGGCTCGTTTGCAACGTCTGCCACAAAGACCCTGATTTGCTCCGGGTCGAGCCATTGGCGTTCGTTCGGCGGCACTTGTGGCAGCGTTACCTTGGGCACGTCGTACCCGCCAAATTTCAGCGCGGCCGCGACCATCATCCACGCATTTTTCAGCGTCTTCGGTTTCACGCTTTTCGCCTCTGTGCTCACAATCGACTGCCAGTTCGTGATCTCACGGACTGGCTTTTTCATTTGCGCGGTAAACCGGTTTCGCGACATGGATTTGTATTCCCGGATTGTTGACGGCGACAGCACGCCGCGCTTGGCGTCGATGTACGCCGTCACACACTGTCCCAGCGTTTGTGCGCTCTTGCAGGGTAGGCGCTTCCCATTGCGATAGTCCGCCTTGATTTTCTCCGCCTGCCGGATGCATTCCGTGCGTGTTGCCGCCGACACCGGCACGCTCGCTCCGCCAAGGCGCATCTGGATAAACCACGTTCCGCTTTTCAATTTTCGCGGCTCTGGTACTTTCATCGCGTGTTATCACCGCCTATCAGCGCGTCCGGCACCGGGTGCCATTCTCGATATGCGGCAAACATCTCGGAATAGTCCTGTGGCTCAATTTCTGTAAAAACAGGATGATTCTTTTCCGCGTAGTATTCCCGGGCCGTCGCACAATAGTGCTCTAAATCGCTGTCCGCAAGGTCAAGCAATTCCTGCGCCCGGTCAACCGTTGCCTCGGCGGCGGCAAACCGCTCCCGCTCCCGCTGCAGCCGCATTGTTTGCAGGGCTAGCAGCGCGGCCAGAGCAATGCACACGGCTGCCAGCAAAACAATTACCGCCTTCCTTGGCGCCCGTTTTCGCTGTATTTCCGGCGTGGCATTCTGATAATTCACAACGCTTCCCCCTTTTTGCATATTGTTTTCCGCCTGTGACACAATACCGCAAGCGGCTTGCACCATCAAGATAGCACAGCTTTCCGCTTTCTGCAACAAAATCCCCGAAAACGGAAATTTTCCGGCCGGAATACCGGCCAAAACGACACGCAGCCGCAAAAATGTGGTAAGGTAGTGCCAATATGCGGAACAACGTACGTTACTATAGATTATACAAGGGCGTAAGTCAGCGCTGGCTTGCGCAGAAAGTGGGGTGCAGCCATAGCACACTAGGGGCAATCGAACGCGGAGAAAGCGCGCCCAACGTATACCTTGCGATGCGGATCGCGCGGGCGCTGGACGCGACAGTAGAAGAACTATGGAGGGAGAACCATGACAGATGAGGAATGGAGGGCGTACTTACGGCGCGAGATCGAGCGGCTGCTGGTAGACGCCAGTGAAAACAAGCTGCGGCTAACGTTGGTAGTCTTACGCACTGCCACGTAATCAAAAGCAAAGAAAACCAAAGAAAAGCAAAGCGGATCAGGAAATCAATCCTGATCCGCTTTTTTGTTTTTTTCGGCGAGCTGGATGGCAAAGGCCTCAATTTCTGCCCAGCGATCTTCGGGTATGCGCGCCAGCGCCAGCAAAAACCGCCGTTTGAAGTCGTCTTCGCCGCTGTCAGCTGCCTGAACGGCAAACTGCACAATTTCCTCGCTGCGAGACGTGCGGTTGAACATCTCGCCCTCACCTGTGCGCAGCCAGTGCTCATTCGCGTGGAATTCGCGGCAGATGGAAACGATAGCGGAATCGGGCGGAATTCTCTGCCCAGTTTCCCAACCGGCGATTGTTGACTGTTTTACGCCTATCCTTGCTCCGAAATCGGTTTGATTTAGGCCGACGTGGCTGCGTAGTTCTTTTATCTGATTTTGCACATTATAGGCCTCCTTTCGAAATGAATATACCACACGGCATACCACATTGCAATATTTTTTCGAAAAAACGAGATAATTTTATTGACACGGATATTGCAAGGTGATAATATGGCATTGCAAAGAGATTTACATCAAACGCAAAGCAATGCAAAAAAGTGCAAGGGAGGCGAACACTATGGAGATCATCAAAATTGCGCCGGAAACGCTGGAAGCGCTGCAAAATGCGCCGTGCGCGCAGCCGCCGCGCCCGCTGCCGATGGCAGAGGCGGGCACGGCGGTAAAGGACGCGACAGAAGTCTGGGGCTATCTTTCCGCGGCAAATGCCCCGAAGGAGACGCTGCTTGCGTTCGAGCGCGTGTGCGAGCGCGCTGGAGTACCGTACATCATCGATAAAGCGGGTCGTTGAGCCGCTCCTCCGTTTCCGCAATCAACTGTTTCAGCGCCGTGACGGCGCAGCGGTGGCAGACGTCGGAACCGTCTGCATCGTCGCAGTAGTTCGGCATTGGTGTGCCGTCCTCGCTGACATTGAAGAAAAACATATGCTTTCTGCCGAGATCCCGCGGGCAGGAAACGCGCGTGTATGGCTGGTTCATTTGCTCACCTCCTTCACGCGATTTTCACCACAACATTACCACAAAATGACGAATCCCGCAACGGAAAGGAGGTGATCCCATGCTGACGAAGAACGAACAGAAAACGCTGGAGCGTCTCGGCCGCATGATGCAGCGCATGGACGATATGCAGAAAGCGCAGCTCTGTGCCTTTACGGAAGGCCTGGCAATGGCGCTGGAGCGCAAAGGCGCGTGAGGCGGCTTTATTTGCCGTCTCCGCCCTTCTTGCCCTTGCCGGAATGTCTGTCTACGATCGCATGAACGAGCGCTGACACAGGCCAACAAACGGCCGCGAGCGTGATTGCGCCGATTGGCACCGCAGCAACGCCCAGGGCGATCATTGCCCCGGTGTTTGGCGTTTCGGTTTCTTTCGGTTTCGGTGTTGGCGTTGGCCGCGGTGTTTGTGTCGGCCGTTGTTTTGTGCTTGACCCGCCGCTGTTGCGGCCGGTCTGGTCGTCAAAGTTGTACGGGCAGTCAACAACTCCGTCGCCGTTCATGTCGTAATGCTGGTGTGCCGGATAACCGTGGTGGTAGTGGTATTCACCGGTTGCCCGGTCATAGTGCCCGCCGTTTGCGTCTGTCCTCCCGCTGTGTGCCAGCACAGCAGGAGAGAGTAGGAGCAAAAACGCAAGCAAAAATGCAAGGAATCTTTTCATGGCATTGCATCATCCCTTTTACCGCAAGATTAGCACAGAATTCCAAGCATTGCAAGGGAGGCGATTGCGCGAGACCATAGCGCTTTTTGCCCGTGGAACCAGAATGGAACCAATCTGGAACCAGAATGGAACCGCAGTATAGAGTAGAAGAGGTTTAGTAAAGGTTTAGAAAAGGCAAGAAGAGATTTAGTTAAGGCTAGGGGGTTGCGCGCGGGCGCGAGCGCCGCGGCGCACATCCCAAGAAACGAATTTTCGACAAAGGAGAATCGCTATGCCGAAATTGAGAAAACGTGCCAGCCGCTACGATCAACTGCAGGCGCTGCTCTATGGGCAGCTCCGGATGCACGGCACGAAGCCGGAGAATCTGCTCGGCTGCTGCCGCGAGACGGCGTCGAAACGCCTGCGGGACATCGACCGTATGCCGGTCGGCGACCTGCTCGCGCTCGGGCGAGGGCTTGACATTCCGATCGCCGACCTCCGCGCGGCAATCAGGTATCAGTAAATGGTGAGAAAGGGGAAACAACATGGAAGATAAGATCATTTCCTACAAGGGCATGGACAGCAAGATGCAGTGCCGCGGGATGCAATATGAAGTCGGCAAGGAATTTTCCGTTGACGGCGACATCGAATGCTGTGGCAACGGGCTGCACGCATGCGAACGTCCGCTGGATGTGTTCGGCTACTATGCGCCGGGGACAGGCGCACGCTACTTCCGCGTAGAGCAGTCCGGCGAAATGGCACGCGATGCCAGCGACAGCAAGGTGGCGTCGCGCAAGATGCGCGTGGATGCAGAGATCGGCATCCCCGGCCTTGTCAAAGCGCACATCGAGTACGTAAAAACGCACACAACGACGGAGCACACCGACCCGGAACGTGCTACCGCCGGAGACAGTGGCGCAGCTACCGCCGGATACCGTGGCGCAGCTACCGCCGGAGACAGTGGCGCAGCTACCGCCGGAAACTGTGGCGCAGCTACCGCCGGATACTGTGGCGCAGCTACCGCCGGAGACAGTGGCGCAGCTACATCGCGCGGGAGCGCGTCCGTTGGCGCAAATGGCATTGCGTGTGCGCGCAGTGACGCACCTATGGCAAGGGGCGGCATGGGCGCTGTGCTGGTGCTCGTTGAAGAACCATCGGACAGCTATAACATCGCGCACTGGAAAGCCGTTGAAGTCGATGGCAAAACGGTGAAGGCGGATACGTGGTATCGGCTGGTAGACGGCAAACTGGTGGAAGCAGGTGACGACGAATGAAGGTATTCGGAGATCCGCGCGCACGGGCAAAGGCGCGCCGCTACATCGTCTGGGGCATCGAGGACGGCATCGTCTGTGCGAGCTTCCTCGGCGGCATCGCGCTGGCCGGGTGGGTGTTTCACGTGATCTTCACGGCGCTGGGGGTGGCGTGATGACAGAACAACAGCGCCGTGTGCATAACGCATACAATCGGGCGTACTACGCGCAACACCGCGACCGCATTCTCCAAAACAAGCGCAATAACCGCGAAGCGCGCAACGCATATATGCGCAAATACCGCGCGGCGAACTACGAAAAGCTGTCTGCATACTACAGCGACAGACGGCGCAAAAAATCGCGTGACACCGCTTTCGGCGCGTTCTTGCGGGAAAACGGTATCACGCAGACAGCAGCGGCAAAAATGCTTGGCGTGTCTGTATCAACGGCCAACTGCTGGGCGAACGGAATCACAACCGCGAACGAAGATAAGATCCGCGCGGTGTGGCCGGAGTATGGTGGTGGGAAATGATGAAACACCTCGGCGATATCACAAAGCTCGACGGCGCTGCCATCGAGCCGGTGTGGTGCGTGACGGGCGGGAGCCCGTGCCAGGACCTGAGCATCGCGGGCAAGCGTGCCGGTCTCGCAGGCGCGCGAAGCGGCCTGTTTATGGAACAGATCAGAGTGATAAAGGAGATGAGGAAACATGACAAGCAGCTTGGCTGGGCAGGAGAGCTTATTCGCCCGAGATACATGGTGTGGGAGAACGTCCCCGGAGCGCTCAGCAGCAACAAAGGCCGAGACTTCGCGGCCGTGCTCGAGGAAACGATCCGCCTCGTCGAACCGGAAGCCCCCGGTATTGAAGTGCCTGCAAAAGGCTGGCCTACCTGGGGCGGGTATCGGGACGTGGACGGACGATGGAGCGTGGCTTGGCGAGTACACGATGCGCAATACTGGGGAGTGCCCCAGCGTCGTCGTAGAATCGCGCTTGTCGCAGATTTTGGAGGTGACACCGCACACGAAATACTCTTTGAGCGCGCGGGCGTGTCAGGGGATCTTACGCCGTGCGGCGAGGCGGGGGAAAGACCTGCCGGAGATGCTGAAGCAGGTGCTGCTTATGCAGTCCGCATCAGGGGGGGGCTGTGACGGAGGAGGAAAAGGTGCGCTGATCCAGACGGAGAAGTCCGGCACGCTGGGCACGGGAAATGACCAGACGATTTTTCAGGGCGTGACATACGGAATCTGCTCTTATGCCAGCAACAGTATGATGTCCGGCAATCCCCACAGCGGGATCTACGAAGCGGACACCAGCCGGACGCTGGACCTCAACGGCGGGAATCCGGCTTGCAACCAGGCCGGCATCGCGGTGGTGCAGCAGGTCTTTGATATGACGCACGCCTGCGATGTGATCCGCGAATGCGGAGATATTGCGCCGAGCCTGCAAGCGCGAATGGGGACAGGCGGGAACCAGATACCGCTGACATATCAGATGCAAGGCTTTGGCGATTACCGCCAGGCTGACGTTTCCAGCGCGTGCAAACAGCGGGACTACAAGGACAGCACGGATCTGGTTGTCGGCTTAGACGGCGAATGCAATTCCTACACCGAGCAATATGGAACGCTGCGCGCGCACACATCCGGGGATGCGGAAGAAACGGTTATGTCTCGCTGTGTCGTGCGCCGCTTGACGCCGCTGGAATGCGAACGGCTACAGGGCTTTCCGGACGGCTGGACGGACATCGGCGACTACACCGACAGCACCGGCAAGAAGCGCAAGACCTCCGACAGCGCGCGGTACAAGGCGCTCGGCAACAGCATCGCGCTTCCGTTCTGGCGATGGATGTTCGGGCGCATGGCGGCCTATCTGCCGGAAGGTGCGACACTCGGCAGCCTGTTTGATGGTATTGGTGGCTTCCCGCTGTGCTGGGAAGATGTACACGGCATCGGGACGGCGATCTGGGCAAGCGAGATTGAGGAGTTTCCGATCGCCGTGACAAAAAAGAGATTTGGTGGTGAAAACATGATCCATTACACACTGAACGTAGAACCGCCGGTTGAACCGCCGGAGTACACCTGCCCGCGCTGCCCGGTGTGCGATGCGGAGACGGACAAGCTGCTGCGTGACCGATGGGGCAACATCGTCGGCTGCCCGGAATGCGTGAAGGAGGTAGACGCATGGACATTGTAAGTGACACCTACATTCGCGGCGGCATCCCGCAAAGCCGCTATTGCCGCAGTTGTGCGCACTATCAGGTGCTTTCCGGCTGCAGCAATAGCAAGGGCGAACCCGGTGCACGGGTGTGCCTGTACATCCTCGACACCGGCCATCGGCGGGGATGCTTGCCCGGCCCCGGCTGCGATAAGCGCATTACATTCGCGCAGTGGCGCAAGAGCAAGCGCGGCCGCGCCGTTCTGCGGCAGAAGCACAGCCAGAGCCGCCCAAGAAAACGGAGGGCAGCACCATGACGACTGGCCGCGCAACCCTGCGCTATATCCTCGCCCGGGCACGCATCTACTTTTCTGACGAGCACATTGCCTGCGATTACTGCCCGTGTCTGGAAACATACAGCCGCAAGCAGTGCCGCCTTACCGGCGAGTATCTGCTCGACACACGCACCATCGGGTACCACTGCCCGCTGGAGTTTGAGCCGGAAGGAGGCGAAACACCATGAACAAATTCCGTTGCCTGCGCGCGGATGAGATCGAGTGCCGCGTGCAGCAGGTCAAGGATAACGGTCTTATCCTGCTGCTCTACAAAGACGCGCGCTGCGACATGATTATCTTGGACGAGACGGTCGGCGCGATGAACTGGCAGCGAGAGCACCGGCGCGATAACGCCAACTGCGTCGTCTCCATCTGGGACAGCGAAAAAGGGCAGTGGATCAGCAAGGAGGATACCGGCAAGGAATCCAACACAGAGGCGGAAAAGGGCCTCGCGTCCGACAGCTTCAAGCGCGCGTGCGTCAACTGGGGCATCGGCCGCGAGCTGTACACTGCACCGTTTATCTGGATCCCGGCAGGAAACTACACTGCCAACGGCCGCAAGTGCTATGACCGATTCGCGGTCGAGAAGATCGAATACGTGAAAAATGACGACGGCTCCGACCGTCACGAAATCCTGAACCTATCCATCCGAAACGCAACCATGAACAAGCGCGTGTTTGTCCACATCGGCAGCACCGCAAAGAAAGGAAGTAAATAACCATGATTATTCGCACCAGAACCGGTGATTGCATCGTCGCCGGGAGGCTCTCCCGCGACGCAGAGTTTTCCAACGTGGGCAAAAAAAACTCGCCCCTGACGAAGTTTAGCATTCCAGCCCGTGACACCGTGCAGCCGGACGGCAGCAAGCAGACCGAATGGATTAGCTGCGAGGTATGGTATGAGGCTGCCATGAATGCCGCGCAGCTCAAAAAGGGCGATGCCGTCATCATCTGTGGCCAGCTCTCCACGCACAGCTATACCACGCGCAACGGCGAGACGCGCACCGAAGAGTGCCTGCGTGCGGACGCCTTTGTCAAAGCGTCCGTCCCGGTCTCTTCTGCCAGCGTAGATCAGCTTGCCGCCGCCTATCCCGGCGTCGTGCGCGGCGTCGGAGTTGTCGCGGACGACTTCACGAATGAACCAAAGTTTGAGGAACTGCCGGACGACGAATCCGACCTGCCGTTCTAACCGGGGCGCGCCATGGCAGAAAAGCGAATGTTCGCGCGCTCGCTCATCGACAGTGATGCGTTTCTGGAGATGCCGCTCTCCGCGCAGGCGCTGTATTTCCACCTGAATATGCGTGCGGATGACGACGGGTTTATTAACAATCCGAAGCGCATCACGGACTACGTCGGCGCGGCGGCTGACGATCTGAAGCTGCTCCTTGCAAAGCGCTTTATCATCGTCTTTGATTCCGGTGTCATTGTCATCCGGCACTGGCGCATGCACAACACGCTCAAAAGTGACCGATACCATCCTACAAACTATCAGGAAGAGTTTGCAACGCTCTGTCTGGAGGAAAACAAGGCTTACTCCGAGCGCCCGCAGACGACACCTGCCGCAGAACCGGCCAGAGTGGAAAAGCCAGCCGCGCGCCCGGCGCAAAAAGCCGCCGCAAAGTCTCCGGAAAAGAAACCCTATGGAGAAATGCACAACGTCATGCTCGCGGATGACGAGCTGGAAAAGCTCCAGCGGGATTACCCGCACGACTACGGAACATATATTGAGCGCCTGTCCCTGTACATCACCAGCAAAGGCGCGCGGTACAAATCCCACTACGCCGTCATCCGGCAGTGGCTGGTGAAAGACGGCGTGAAGGCCGAGAGCGAGAAGCGCGCGCCGGTCTCCGGTAAGGACGACCTGGACAAAGTGGAGCGAATGCTCGCCGCAATGCAAGGAGGTGTCGCGAATGGCGACCATGTTAGCCCTTGACCCCGGCAACCGGGAAACTGGCTGGTGCATCGTCGATACGATCACCCGCGCCCCGGTGCAGGGGGGGAAGGACGAGAACACGCTCGTTTCCGGCATTGTGTCCGGCGGCGCGTTCACCGTTGCCGCGATTGAGATCATCGAATCTTACGGCATGGCGGTCGGGCGCGACGTGTTCGAGACGTGCGAGTGGATCGGGCGATTCAAGCAGTTGCTCGACGATCGCGGCGTACCGTACCACATCGTCACGCGCAAAGAGGAAAAGCTCAATATCTGCGGCAGCCCTCGCGCGAACGATACCACCATCCGCCACGCGCTCATTGACCGCTTCGCGTCGCACGACTTCCGCAGCGGTAAGGGCACGAAAGCAAACCCGGACTTTTTCTACGGCTTCCGCGCCGATCAGTGGAGCGCGTATGCCGTTGCAACGACCGCCATCGACCGGGCGGAGTACGAAAAGGAGAGTGTAACCGATGGTATTGACTGAGGACATCGTCTTTGCCGTGCGCGATTTGCTCGACAACGACAAAGGCAACCTGAATTTTTCACCGGCTTCGCGCTATGCGGTGCAGAAGCTGATCGACTATGCCGAGCAGGAGCATGAGCAGCGGGAAAAAGCGGAAACCATACTCTGTAACGAGCGGCGCAAGGCGCTGGCGTTTTCCGCCGAGGTGGCGCGGCAGGAACGCACGATCGACGACTTGCGGCAGCAGTTGTCGTTTATGCAGCAGGCGCGGTGGGACGCGGGGGTGTGAATATGGACGTGGTAGAATTTTTTAGCGAATTCAGACGGATGTGTAAATCGACCAGCGATTGCACAAAGTGTGAGTATCACGGCGACAAATGTGATAACGCCATTGAGCTTTTTGAAAAAACCGTTGCGATGGTGGAACAGTGGTCAAAGAAGCATCCGCACAAGACGCGGCAAAGCGTGTTTTTGGAGCAGTGGCCGAACTGCATGATGGACGATGATGGCATTGTCGGGATGTGCCCAAGAAATATTGACAAGATGTATGTCTGCAATTTAAGCCGATCTGGTGGGTGCACAGATTGTCGCCGCAAGTTCTGGATGCAGGAGGTGGAGTGATGGGGGCGAATCAGTGAATGCGATTTTGAATTACCCCGGTGCAAAGTGGGGCATGGCACAGGAAATCGTGCAAATTATGCCGCCGCACAGATCCTATTTGGAGCCGTTCGCCGGTTCTTTGGCCGTGCTTTTCAGCAAACCGCGATCGGCGATCGAGACCGTGAACGACATCGACGGGGATATCGTGAATTTCTTCCGCGTTCTGCGCGCAGAGCCCGAGCGGCTTGCCCGGGAGATCAATTTAACGCCATATGCGCGCGCAGTCTTTGATGATGCGCACGAGAATCGCGGAGAAACAGACTTCGACCGCGCGGTGCGGTTCTGCATCCGTAGCAGGATGGGGCACGGCTTCAAGACGTATCAAAAGACCGGATTCAAAATCGACGTTTATGCGCGTGAGCGCAGTTACTGCCTGAACTGCTGGAACGATATGCCCGAGAACATACGGGCCGCGGCCGAGCGGCTGAAAGAAGTACAGATAGAGAATCGCCCGGCGCTGGAGCTGATTCGGCGTTTCCGGCACGAGAACGTGCTGATCTATGCAGATCCGCCGTATTTGCTTGAAACGCGCAGCGGAAAGCAGTATCGGCACGAAATGACAGACGCAGACCACGAGGCATTGCTGGCAGCGCTGAAAGCGCACCCGGGGCCGGTCATCCTATCCGGGTATCATTCGCCTATGTATGACAGTGAACTGCACGGCTGGAACATCATCGAGCGGAAGGCCTATAACCAGAATGGAAATAGGCGCACGGAAGTGCTCTGGTGCAATTACGAAATACCGACATTGATCTGATAAGGAGGACAACATTGAAATGAACAGGCTTACGTTTGACGGCAATTTCTGCGAAATTGCTCAGTGCCGGGAGCTGCCGTGCACGCACGGTGGTAGCTGCACACAGCGAAAGGTGTGGGAAAAGCTCAAAGCCTACGAGGATCTCGGCTTAGAGCCGGAGGACTACAAGTGCACCTTAAATATAGACATTATTGTCCGCGCGGCGGCTATTGCGCTTGGCGTGCCGGTCGAACAACTATGCAATATAGTGAAGCTTGGGAAGGCCGGGCGCTTGATGGTACTGCCGGAAAAAGGAGAAAGCGATGGCTGAATACGCGAAAATCGAAACAGCGATGGTAATCATATGCGATCTGTGCGGAAGTTTATATCCGGACGGATATTCCCAGGAAAAATGTGGTTTGGGGAAATGCGATTGGATGGAGTATCTCAAAGAGACCGCCGCCGACGTTGCGCCGGTGGTGCATGGGCGGTGGGCGCATCTTGGCGGAGACGAGTGGTGCTGCTCTGCGTGTGGATTTGTTATCACCACTGAGGGCAGTTGGGATAAGCCAACTAAAAAATATTGTGAGGATTGCGGCGCGAGAATGGACGGTGACGACGATGCCAAAGCGGATTAACCCGCGCCGGAGACCGGCGACGATGGCAGACGTGCAGCGCGCAAAGGATACGGCGACGGCGGATGCCTGCCGGGTGACGCTGGCGATCTTTTTCACGGCGCTGCTAGACAAAGAAGGCATGGAAGCCGAGCAGCTGCAGCGCATCTGGCGCGAAGTAGAGGCGCTGAGCGAGAGCGTGCGCGATGGCTATGTATCAGCGCCCGACCTGATCCGCGTTCTGCGGGAAGAGTACGAGATCGACATTGTAGGAGGGTGAAGCCATGCGCAGAAAACCGCTCGCGCCGCTTACGCCGGAACAGCAGCAGCTCGCGGCTGACAACGAGCGTCTGATCTATCTTGCGATCCACCGCTACGCGCCGGACGAGGACGCCGATGAGCTGTATGGGCACGCTGCCGAGGGCTTGCTCCGAGCCGCAAGTACATACGATCCAACGCGCGGAAAGTTTTCCACACACGCTATGTGGTGCATTCGCAGCGAGATCGCGCACCGCAAGAAGTACGCGCAGCAGCGCAAGCGGTCCGGTATGCTTATTTTGTACACGGACGATAATGACACAGCGTTTGACAGCGCCGGTAAGTACGATCACACGCAGCGCGGTGCAGTCAAGCCAAAGGATCGACCGCACAAAGATTTCGACGATTCCGCGGCGGATATCAGCTGTTTTCTGGACTGTCTCACGCCGGTGCAGCGTCAGACCGTGTGCCTGCGCATGGCAGGGTATACCTACGCAGACATTGCCGACATCCGCGGCGTAAAACCGCAGGCGGCTTATCAGGCTGCGCAGTTTGCCGCAAATCGATGGCTGGAATATAACGACACCGGCGATGCCGGAACATCTGAAAACAGGAGGAAATAACAATGGAAGCAAACGCAATGTGGGAAGGCGTGCGCAACGACGCGCGCAACGAGCTCCGCCTCAGCATCCTGACGGATGCGATCTTCAACGCCGCCCGGCTGAACTACAGTGGCGAAAAGCTCGCCTTTGACGATGACGAGCTTTGTACCGTGCTTCGGGCAATGTACCCGGATGACTACGACGGCGTGCTTGGAAATCTGCAAGCGCTCAAAGCGGAAGAGGAGGCAAAGGACGGTGACGCATTTTGACCCGTGCCGAAATTCTGAAGGCCGCAGAGCGCTGCGTCTGTACCGACCGAAATCAGCAGTACGGTGAGCCGGAGGACAATTTCCGCACCATCTCCATGCTTTGGAGCGTTTACCTCTGTGCGCGCGGCATGGATCAGCCGCTCGGTGCAGCCGATGTCGGCGCAATGATGGCGCTGTTCAAGCTCGGCCGCATCGCAACCGGAGGCGATAAAGCGGATAACTTCATCGACCTCGCCGGATATGCCGCCTGTGCCGGGGAAATTTCAACGGAGAGCGGGCGCGACCGCAAAGACGTGAAATGTAGCGCGGAGAATAAAAGCCGCGCAGAGACGCAAAAAACAGTCTCAGCAGAAAAAGCACCGCACAAGACCACGTTCGCAGAGAACAAAAATGTTCGCATGGCGCGCGGCCTCGACGGGCGGTATATCGTCACGACCGGCTGCACGGTGATGGAAGCTCCGAGCCTCGCGGAAGCGATGCGCATCATCGCGGAGTATGAGCATACCGGATCGTAAACGAAAGCACATAAAGCAAAGCAGCACGCAGGATATGCGTGCTGCTTTCTTGTTGTGTGTTTGTCACGAGAAGAGCTTCCAGAGCTGGTTGAACTGCTTCGCGGTATAGCCGTTTTGCATCGCCCACGCATACAAATCTGCTTTCTTGTACTTCCGCTGGCTGGTTCCCGGCTTCGTCGCGTACTTTGCCTGATAAAAGTCCACGATCTGCTTCAGCTCGTACCCGCCGTTGTATGCGGTCTCGAACTTATCCTGTGTGCCCTCGCTGAGCTGCTGCGCCATGATGTTGAGCATGAGATTGTCGCCGCCGCGCTTGTTCCCGGCGGTTTTCAGGACAGACTGCAGCACATTGCCGGTTTTCGTGCGCTTGTCCTCCGGCAGCGCGTCCTTTGCCGTGCCGAGCATCGCCTTGTATACGGCGTTCTCGCCGATCGTGCCCGTGCTTTTCGTCGTCCAAGCCGGAGTGTCGCCGCCGTCGAGCTTCGCCTTCTTCTTGCCGGCCGATGTTGCGACTTCCAACAGGTTTTGAATCGCGGCCGCTTTCTCCGCGTCGCTCGACTGCTTGTATACCGAACTCCGAATGACTTTCTGAATGTTGTCATAGGCCGTCTGGCCATATGCCATCTGGTACTGCCGCCTCTCGTCCTGATCCAGCGACACTTTTTCGCCGTCTCTGTTTCCACTGTTTGGCGCTTTCTTCTCCGGATATTTTATGTCGATGTTCTCGCCAAGCCGGTACAGCTCTTGGTTCACGGCGCTCGTCCGGTACTTCGTCACGCTGCCGGGATTCAGTGTCGCGTTCAGGAAGTTTTCTGCTGCCGTGCCGGTGTATTTCTTCTCCTGCCCCCAGTTGTCCAGCGCAGCCGGAAGCGTTTCCCGAAGCCCCGGGATCTTGCTCTTCATCGCGCTCAGACTGTTTTCCCACACGGTGTCGCCGTTGTAGGTGTCGCGCACCGTCCCGTCAACCCCCTGCGCCACGCCGGACACGACGTTTGGCACAAAGCTGGTTGCCTGAGACGCGCCATAGCGGAACGTCGCGTCCGCAAGCTTGCCGCCCGTGGTGTCCGCTTTGGAGTACTTGAGGCTGTTCTCAATCTCCTGAAACTGCGACATAGCGGGCAGATCCATCACGCTCTGAAAAGCAGATTCCAGATTGCCGCCCGCAACGTTTGCAAACGTCAGGCCCTCGTCCTTGTAGCAGTCTGCCAGCAGTGCGCCATAGGTCATCTGCGCGTTGATCGGGTCGAGGAAGCCGATAGATACCAGGTCGTCCCCGTCGCGCCACTCCGTGCTTTCTCCGGCAATCCACCGGTTGAGTGCACTAAGGTTAAGCTGCGTGCCGCTCACGCCCTCGGACTTTTCGAGCGCTTCCTTGTCCTTGTCGTCGTCTCCGGCGACGTTCATGATACCGGCCCCGGCAAGCACGGCAAAAAATGCGATGCCCATCGTGCCGTTGAACGCGCGGCCGAAATCCGTCACAGCCTTCGCCTGTTCGGATGCGGTCAGCGTTCCGGCCTTTGCCTTGTTTAAGACTTTGACGACCTCCGCACCGGCGTTAATAAACCCGGCAGGGGAGTATTGAATCGCTGCGCTCGCAATGTTGCCGGGCACGTTTGTGAATGGCAGGATGAGATCGCCCACTCCGAAGCTGCCGCCGCGCTTGTCCTTAATGCTAAATACGTTCAGCGCTCTCCGCACGACACCCGTCGCCTGCGCGAGCTTGCCTTCGTTCTGGAACGTGCGTTCCCTTGCGATTTCCTCCGCGCGGCCGTCAAGCGCGCCTTTTGCCACCTTGCCCTTAGCTTCCAGCGCGTCAATTCCGCGCTGCGCTTCCGCCTGAATACCGCCTTTTTGCATCTGGTCAGTCGTGACCATGGCATAATTGCTGTATTTTTCCCACGTGGAGAGAAACCGCTCCAGAAAGTTGCCGGTCATCTTGAACGACCTGCTGCCGCCGGTTTCGTATTTGCCCTGCGCGTTGGAAACGCTTGCGTCAAGGCCGGTTTCAATGTACGACTTGAGCGTTGCCTCGCCCATGCCTTTTCGTTTCGTCTTGGAGAAATAGCTCTTATCCGCAGCTACGGAGCGTGTGCCGGTGTATTTCGAAAGCAGCATGTCCAGCCCGACGCCGATGTTGTTTGACACGGCCTCTACCGGGTCATACACCATATTGCCGACAAGGTTTCTGCCAGGCGTCGCCGGTTTCGAGAGCATGGACAGATAACGATAGGCTTTGATCTGTTCGAGCGTGGACGGTTTCGCGTAGTCATACGCAATGCCGCGCACCTGGCTTGCGGCAACGTCACGCAGAAACGCTTCGCCACCCGGCAGTTTCTTTGCCTGCTCAAGCGCCTTTTCCATTGTTCTGCCCATCTTGTTCGACCACAGGCCGTTTGTGCGCCGCTCCGTGCTCATGCCTTTGATGAGGTCAACCACGCCGTCCACGTCGCCTTTTTCGATGCTGCGCAGCTTCTCTGCATTCTGGCTTACGCTGTCGAGAATCTTCTTGCGCTGCTCGTCCGACATTTTGCGCGTGCGCTCGCTGTCGCTCAGCAGTTGGATCGCGTCCGCTTCCATTAGCGCCGGGTCAGACGCGAACTGCCGCCGCTGCCGCAGCGCCTGACCGGCTTCCGTGCCGTGCGCATCCCATTCTTTCATGAGCTTTGCCACTTCGGCGTATGCATCTTTGCTGCCGCTCTCGCGCGCCTTGGCCACTTCTTTGACGATGATCTTGTGTGCAAGCACCGTGTCGGTGTCGTCCCAGTCCTGCTTTGTGCCGAACAAGTCTGCCTTTTCGCCCTCGTAGTCCGATTCAAAGCGCTCCTGCGCCTTCGCGTTTACCTCTTCGTCATGGTTGACTTTGTGCGTCCGGTCTTCCGGCCTCAGCCCTTGCATTGCACGCTCGTCGTCGGTGAGCACGCCGTCGGTCGAGTGCGTCTGTGTCCGCGCTTCGTCATAGCCAAACTCCGCGGATTTTGCGCCCTGTCCTTCCGGCAACGTTCCGCGCTGCCCGGCATCCGTCTCTGCCTCTCGCTGCTGCACGTCTGCAAAATTGTCACTGTTTTGTGCCTCAACCGCGTTTTCGGCGCTTTCATTCACAATTTCACCCGTTTTTTGTGACTGTTCTTCGCTCTTCGCGGTCTCACCGGTGATGTTCTGCGTCAGCGCCACGCGCTTGATCTGCGCGCGCTGGTCGGCCTTCGTTCCGGTCAACGTTTCGCCGGTCTGGCGTTCAAACTCCGTGCGCAGCCCAGCGTCAGCGAGCACGCGGTTCGCCTCGCTGTTCGAGATAATTCCCTTTTTCAGCAGCGTGCGCACAGTCGCCTGACTGTCTTCGACCTGTGCGGTCTCGACCGGTGCGGCCTCTGCCTGTGCTTCTGCGGCGATATTTTCCGCCTCTGCCGGTTTCGCGCTTGCTTCTGCGTTTACGCTTGCGGCCGGTTCTCCGGCGCGCAGAGCGGCATTTTTCTGCGCGTCTATGCCCTTGGCGATGCCCGCCGCCGTGCCGAATGTAGACAGCACCGCGCCGATCATCGCGTCATACGCAGACTGCGCAAGCATTTCCTTCGCGCCTTCTGCCGTCGTGTAGCTCGATTTTGCCGCAGCGCCCTTGTCGTAGATCGCGCGGATCGCCGGGTTCAGGATGTCGGCCACGGCTTCCTCTGCGCCCTCGCCGACAGCGTTTGTCAGCGCGCGCACAACACTGCGCCCGGCATCCGTTTTTGCCAGTTTTCCGATGAGCTTTTCCGCCACGTCGTCCGCAGCACCGCCGCCGAACAGCTTGCCCACGTCGAAGATTTTCTCCGTCAGAACGTCAACGGCAGCGGCCGCAGCGCCGTATGCAACCTGTTCGCCCTCGCTCGCGCCGTCAAGACGTGCCTCACGCGACCCGCTGCCATAGGAGCGCAGGCCCATGTTTGCCAGACCCACGCCGGGCAGCAGCGCATTGAGCGCCATGTCCGCGCCGAGCTGAAGGCCACCGCTTGCAATGTCCACAAACGCGCCCGCGGCTTTGCTGCCACCGAGGTTATCTTTCGCCTTTTCGGATGCTTCTGCCGCCGCTGCCGCCGCTTTGTCTGCCTTGGCGTAGATGCTTTCCTGGTTGCGCTTCCGCGCGGCCTCCGCCTTGTCCTTGTCCTCCTGAGGCACGGCGTTGTCCGCGACGGTCACGCCCATGATCTGTGTTCCGCTGCGCTTGTTGAGAAATGTTCCGGCCGCGTTTTCGTAGGCGCTCTTCGCGCCCTCGTAGGCAGACTTTGCGATGTTTCCGCCAGCTTCCGCCGTCTTGCTCTCCTGCATATTGCTCTTGCGGTAATCATCCGAGATTGCCTGATTCGTCAGGGCAAGCGGCGTTGTCGTGTCCGCGCTGTAACCGGCGTCGCCGAAAGCGTTAAGCAGCTTCTCCCAGAAGCTGATGTTCTCTTTCTTCTTCTGCGGCACAGGTTCAGAGATCGGTTTGGTGACAGGTTTCTGCTTGGCAGCAGTGTCTTGCGTCGCCGTCTGACCCCACACCTTATCCATTTTGTATTTTGAGCCGCCGTAAGCCTTCTTGCCGTACTCTCTGTCAATTTTCTCCCGGCTGCTCTTTGCGTACTGTTTCAGAAAGTCAGATGCCATGGTCAGTTACCTTTCCTTAGTTTGCGTTTCGGTAGGTATAAGTACCGTTGCCGTTGACGACCTCTTTCACCTTTCCAGAGTTCACGAGTGCTTCCAGTTCACTTGGTGTCACGCGCCCATAGCCGCGCACCATCACCCAGCCGGGACCGTTCGCGTTCGTGATGTAGCTGTTTTCGTGGTAATCTGCGGCGCTTTTTGGTTTGGTTTTCGGGTCTCTGGCCGAAGGGACCGTGTTGTCGTCACCACCGCCACCACCGCTACCGCCGCCGCCCGTCCTGCGGTTTGATGCCGTGTAGCTCGCCGGATATGCGCCTGTGCGCTCGTAGTAGAGCTTCGGGTTCTGCGCACCCCACACTTTCTGCATCGCGTCGATCTGATCCTGCGAATAGCCGAGCGCGGCATAACCGCTGAAATCGCCGTACTTGGCGAGTGTCGCGGCCTGCTGTTCGAGCCGACTGCGCTCGTTTTCCGCGAGCGTCGTGTCCACGCTCAGCTGCTTGACCGCCGTGTTGACGATGGAGTTATCCACACGCTGCGCCTCGGTATAGAGTGCCTTCGCGCGTGCCGCGTCGTTCTCGCTGATCGCCTGTGCGACCGCGTTCTGATACGCCGTCTTTACCTTCTGCCGCTGCGCTTCGAGGGCGGACATCGCGTCTGCCTCTGCGGACGATACTTTACCCATAGCGGCATTGCGGCTGTTCTGCTGCGAGAGCGCGAGCTGGCTGCCCGCGCCGACATTGATGCCGCTGCCCGCCGACTGTTCGTTTAGGTTTGCGCGGGAAATGTCCGCCTGCGTCGATACCTGCCGCCGCGCCTCGTTGTACGTCTGCGGGATCTTTGCGGCCTGCGCGTCATAGTCCGCCATGTTCTGGTCGTAGGCCGCTTTCAGCGCGTCGGTCTTTGCCTTCTGCTGTGCATCGTAGATCTTGTTGATGCTCTCGCTCTGGTCTTTTGCTTCCGGCAGGACGGTGTTGTTTCCAACGATCTTGAAGCCGCTGCCGTCCGCGCCGCCGCTGTAGCCGTACTTCTTGCGGATAAGCTCTGCCTGCTCGTGCGCCTCATTCATGCCGCCCTGATTTCCGGCCTGATGTGCAGCCTTCCACTGCTCACTGAGCGCGGCAATTTTCTGCTTGTCGGCGCTGTTTATGATTGCGTCGTTGTATGCCATCGTGTCACCTCATCACTTGATAGGGAAGAGGGGACACCGCCGCGCCCGGCAGCGTCCCCCGTGTCGATTGTTATTTATGTTCGAGCAACTGTAGCCGCGCCTCGTGGTCGTTGAGCGTGTCCTCGCTGCGCTCGATCTTGTCCCACATCTCGTTGTGCTCCTTGGCGTTTCCGGCGTCCATGCGGTCAATGCGCGCCGTCAGTGCCACGACTGCGTCCGTGTTTCGCTGGATGATGGTGCTCATCCGCCAGCACGCGCCGAGCAGCGTCAGCACAAACGCCGCCGCCGAGATCAGGTTTGCAACGGTAACTGTCATCGTTAGCCTTCCTTTCTAGGCTCCTCGTAAGTAAGCGCCTGCGCACTGTCAGAGCTGCCTGCCGTCGTTGGGTCGTTCACCACGCCAAGGATGGACAGCAGCGCGAACACTGCGTTGATGATTGCTGCAAGCTGCTGATTCAAAACACCAAAATCCCACTTGTAGCCGAACGGGGCGGCCACCACCTGCACCAGCAGAAGCAGCGCCGGGATCAGCGCCAGCCAGAAGTTCTTATTGCGAATACGTACTTTCCAGTTAATGTTCATAGGTACTACCCCTCCATCACTTGTTTTCGTCCATCATCCGCTGGCACACGATCATCGTGCGCAGCATATCCATTGATACGTCCAGCTCGCCGTGCGCATTGCCTTTCAGTGCACCGCGGTCGATCAGCCGCTGCGTCTCCTCGCGCGCCCAGCCGGGCACGTCGTCGATCGTGGCATATCTGGGGCTGCGCGCGTCCGCGTACCGCTTGCCGATCACCATGCCGCGGATCATATCCCGCGACAGGTCAATGCATCCGTGCTCGTCACCCTGCAGCGCGCCCGCGTCCATCAGCATGCGCACCGTGTCCTGCGCCCAATCGGGCACGTCGTCGATCGTGTTGTACCTCACCATGTCATCCTCATCCTCCTCGTCTGTAGTAGTGTTTTTCGGCGTCAGCATATCCTTAAACGCCGCCCACTGCGCCGGGTCATCCACCCACGGCATGGGGCAGCGCTTGCCCGTCACGTCGTAGTGCCGCACAACGTGCTCCGTGTCGATGCCATAGCGCTGCATAATGTCTTTTGCCAAGGCCGCGGCGTTTGCCACGGTCTCCGGCAGGATGTAGTAGCTGCCGTCGGCGCGCTTGCGGCTGCACATCTCAATGCCGATGCTGTTGGCATTGCGGCACTCGGGGTGCCAGTACGCCCGCGCGCCGCAGTGCCACGCCGTGTCGCCCTCGCGCACGGACTGCATCGCGCCGTGTTCGTCCACGAAATAGTGCGCGCTGGCCTGCAGGCCGCCCACGCGGTGGTAGTAGTCGCAGTTGTTTTTTGCCGTGTCGCCGTTGTTTGCCGTGTAGTGCATCACAATGTACCGCACCGGCTGCGTGCGCCCGGCGCGGTAATTGGCCATGTTGCAAGCAATAAATTCCATCTGTGCCTCCTTTTACGTGATCGGTTCGTTGATTGTAGCGATAACTGCTGACGCATCCGTGCAGATCAGACTCAACCGGAGGTAATGCTCAGAGGGGCCTGTTATAGTGACGATATCTCCGACGGTAGTAAATTTGAGAGTATTCCAACTATATCCGTTGTATATATATCCCGCGACTTTAAACGTTGCCGTTTCGCTGTAACTCACGGCTATGCTTTTCCCATCTTGTGAAGCGGGTAGGCTCGCGCCCTTGATACGTAGAATATCTCCATAATGCAGGTGAATAAGACTCGGCGCGTCCATATTTGCGCCGATTGTTGCCCAACCTGTTTGCGGTTTGTTCGTGCCGCTGCCAGCGCTCAGCCGTGTATCGGCAGAGATTCCAACGGTGTCAATGATGTTTGTGACGACTGCCGCGCAGGTAATTGCGATATTACCAGTTACCTTGGTAATGCTAACGGTACTACCGGACACAGCCGACGTGGAGATATCCACACCACCCATCGTGACGGTGATTGCGCCGAGCTTCTTGAAAGTTCCAGTCGGGGAGAGCGTTGTGGTGTAGGCCGCACCCTCAGCGGCAGTGTCAGCAGTGTTGGATGACGCACAGTTGGTGAGATTGCGTGTAATGTTGTAAGTCACAGACGGTGCAGAGGCCGCCGCAGTGATCGTGACCGCTCCCGTTACCTTGGTGATGTTGATTGCACCGCTGCCGGCCGAGTAAGCAGTGGCCGTGATATCCACGCCTCCCATTTTGACCACTACCGACGTGATCGTCTTTCCGCTTTCCGCCGCGATGGTCGCGGTGTACGCCTCGCCGTAATCCACCTGAGACGCGGCGTTGCTGATCGTGCAGCCTGTGAGATTTTTGATGATCGTCTGATACCAGTGCAGCATATCGGGCGTTCCGTTGGTCATAGCCGCGCGGTAAGCGTTGATATCAGCCATCGACATACCGCACGTTCCAACCGCGAAGTGGACGCACTTGTCACGGAACGTGTCGCCGGAAACGGCATTGATCGCTGAAATCAGTCTTTTCCATTCGCTTTCATTCCGTCGGCGGGCGAGTGCGTCTGTCCCGGAACCGGAATAAAAGGTAGTCAGCTCATAATCCTTGTCGATATCAGACTGGCTCATGCCGAGCAAGCCCTCCAGCACACACGCGAGAGTGCCGGTACGGTCTGCACCCGCTGTGCAGTGAAAATATACCGGCTCCCGGTGCGTTACGGCGTCGATCACGCAGCGAAGATAGAGCTGCCACGTTGCAACCGGGGTCAGAGAGTAGGACGCTGCCTTGTCGGCAATCGTAAACCGCACATCGCTACCAAGCGGGGATTCCGTTGCGACCTCACCGTCGGACGGGTCGCGCCCCTCTCTGCCTCTAAGGTCGATTTCATGCTGCACACCAAGCTGTCCAACCAGCGCCGCCCGGTCTGCGGCAGAGATGCGCCCGCCGCGAATCAGCAGACCGTATTTCACCGTGCCGCCGTCGCACGCCCAACCGCCAAGATCGCGCACGTTCCACGCTTCGGCAGAACCGTCCCGAGTACGAATCCACCTCAATGCGTCCAGCGGTTTGAGTGTTCCGGCCTTTCCGCCCCCGGCGAATGGCGTGAGAACATTTGGCACTTCGTTGTAGTACGTAACGCCGCCAACCGTTTTTCCGATGGGCTTGTAATTGCTTATAACTGCTGTCGCGGGCGCGTATTTTACGATCTGCGACGTGCTGTAGTCGCTTGGGTCATAGGTCACGTTGGCCAGATAATTGTGCACCGCCTCTGGGCACTGATGCCACGCGACCTCCTCCGCGCCAGTGATGCCGCGCACCGCATCGCCCATCTCCGCGACTTTGTATTTCGTTGCAGTGCCATTCTTCTCGCGGATAGCTGCTGCAATGTCCTGTACGGCGGTTTCTTCGTAGAGCTTTTTCATCTCAGTAGCTCACCTCCGTGCCGTCCGGGAGCGCCGCAAGCACGTTGTTTACGATCTCCTGCTTGTCTGCCGCGGTCCAGTAATCCGTGCCTTTAACGGGTGTGTGACCGGCAGCGCCCGGAGTGCCGGGGTCGCCCTTTTCGCCTTTTTCGCCTTTCTCGCCCTGCGCGCCCGGCGCACCGGGCGCGCCGTCCTTACCGGGAGCCCCGGCATGGCCTTGCGGGCCAGCAGGGCCAGCAGGGCCGGTTTCTCCGTTCACGCCGTCCTTTCCGGGTGTGCCTTGCGGTCCAGTCTCTCCGCGTGACGGCTTGCCGGTGTCGGTCGCGCCGAGATACCAGTTTCCGTTTGATCCGATCGTCGGCGTGACGCCGTCCTTGCCTTTAGCACCAGGCGCACCATTTTGCCCGTCAGCGCCGTCTTTTCCCGGCGCACCATCTGCGCCATCCTCGACCGTGGCAATGGCCGTCCCGTCCGCGCTGATTGTCGTTGTCTTGCCGGACTTGGTGGCCGTTACCACCGGGCTGTGGCCGTCCTTCCCCGCGGCGCCGGGGTCGCCCTTTGGGCCTTTAATCACAACAAACGGCGTATCAACAGCTGCGTCTACCTCTTCTCCAAACACATCGAGGCTCTCGGCTTCGATTCTGTCGCTCATTCCATCAGCTCCTCGTCCGTGCATTCCAGCACTTTGATTTTCGGGTTTTTCTTCGGCTTCAGGATATTGCCCGCGCCCTTGAAGTTGCATGTGATCTCCAGCTCCGCCTGCCCCGCGTCGAGGGACAGCGTGTCTTCCTGCGTCAGCGTCAGCAGGAACCGGCCATTTGCGTTGTCGTACCGCACCGCGTCCGGCCACGTCTTGCGCACACTGTCGCCGAGCTTGAACGCGATCTCATCCACGTTGCCAAGTGGGAACACGTCCATATCGTTGAATTTCACGCGCACGGGAACGGTCTTTGCCTCACCGCGTTTGATATATGCCATATCATCACCTCATACTTCCCAAGCCCCGGTTACGCCGTGCGCTGCCAGACATATGCCGCCAGATATGGCGGCATATTGTTGTGAGCCGCACCGCCGCCCGCGCCGCTTGTTTTCGCCAACTTTGCAAACCACGTTTTGTCGCTGACGGAGCTAATACTCGGCCAGCCGATATAGCCGCTCGGTGCGCTGCTGTCGCCGCCGTCGTTGCCGACATACTCGTCATGGTAATGGTTTGGCATCTCTGGCGCTGTCAGCGTGTGTGTCGCTTCGCCCCCGGTCGTGCCCGCTTTGTATTTCGTACCTGCCGCCAAGATGAACGTGTCTTTGATCTGCGTCCATGTGCCACCGAACAGCGTTGCCGGGTTGTCGCTGGACGCAGAAAAGTAAAACGCGCCAACCGGGTACACTTTCAGGAAATAGGCATTCAGCACACTGTCCAGAGCGTTACTTGCGAGTTTCTCCTTCGTCACGGCTCCGTCAGCGATCTTGTCCTTCGTCACAGCGCGCATCGCGATCTTGTTGCTGGTGACTGCGGCAGTCGCGATTTTCGCCTGAGTTACACTCTCCCCCGCGAGTTTGCTCTCCGTAACAGCGCCGTTGAAAATATGCCGCTCCTGCACGGCGCTCGAGGCGATTTTGCTCGCCGCGACCGCATTATTCGCCAATTCCGGACTACCAATCGTTTCGTTGGCAATCTGGTGATAAGTCACCGCGCCATTCGCGATCTTTTCCGTAGTCACCGCACCGTCCGCGAGTTTGTCCGTAGTCACAGCCCCGTCCGCAATGCCGCCCTGCGTCACATCGGCGATCTGCGCCTGCACGTTCTCGATCGCTTCCTGCACGTTGGTTTTGTTCACCGCCTCTGTCGCGACAAAACCGATGCATTTTGCTGCGCTTTCACCGCCGAGCGCCGCGACCAGATCGTTCAGCGCCTTTTTCAGCAGGTTTCCAGCGAGGTCAAACTTTGCTTTCAGGGACGCAGCGGACAGGCCGCCAACGTCGTTCGGCTCGTCGTCGAGCTTGGAGATAATGTTCATGTCCTCGTTGCACGTCGGAAGTGCCATTTGTTTTACCCTCCTATCGCACATATCCCGTGAACCGCACGCGGATGTCGGCGCTTGTGACCGTCGCCGTCGTGTCCGCATCATCGTTCGTCAGGATGAGCTTGTAGTATGTAAATTTCTTTGCTTTCAGTTTCAGCCGCGTCATATACGGGCGCTTGTTCGTATTAAACGACCAGTGCGCAAAATTCGCGTGGTCAAACGCTGCGCTGTTGCGGAAAACCAGCTTCTTTGAGAAGTCCGCTTTCCGGTCTGTCATGACCGTCACGGTCATCGACCCGGCGTACGTCGGCACGAGACCGATCCACAGCATGGCGGAGTATTTGCGCATAAAATCCGCGCCGAAGTGCATATTGCCGCTCTCCCAGCGTGCGTCGATTGCTTCGCCGCAGTCGCTGCGGAATGCGTTTGAAATCTCCACAAGCGTGTTGCCGCGCGCGCCGAGCAGCCTGCCGTATACACGGTAAAAGTGCTTGACAGGGAAGTTCGTGTACAGATACCACACATTGAGACCGTAGTTGTGCACAATGGCCGTGTCACCATATACGCAGTACCATTCTTTGCGGTCGTTGTCGTCCCAGCAATACGCCTGACGTAGGTCAAAGTCTTGCAACGCTTTCCACACGCGGTCGGAAATGCGCTTCGCCTGCCGTTCGTCGATCGTCAGGTTGCTGGAGTAGCTGCTGTTGTTTTTCCATGTGTAGACGCTCTCCCCAAACAGGGTGTAAGGGCTGTTGTCCACAAGCCGCACCTGACCGGGAGCTGTGTTGCCAATGGCCTTGTTTACTTGCGTCCAGTAAAATGCAGGGAGGATTTTGCCTTCTGCGTTCGTCACAGTGCCGTACTGCACGGAGTATGCGCTGTCCTCTTTGAACGCCAGCAGTCTGGAGTAGTGGCGGATCATCGCCGTGATCGGCGTGTTTTCGTCGCCAATGTCCAGCGCGTTCATGTCAGGGAAGTATTCGGCGGTCGGGTTGCCGTCAATGTCCAGCCCGGAGTACAGCGCCTTGTTGCTTCCGTCGCCATAGAGGAACACGCGGTTGTCCGTCGCACCGTTGTAAAGCTCTGCAAACTTCATTGCCCTGACCGCACCGGAATCATCGGATGCCACGGTGTATTCCACCTCATACACATCCGCACCGGCAGGGGGCGCACTCGTGAATGTGATCTTGCCTTCTGCAAACGTATAGTCCGTACCGGCTGCCAACGCTGCGCCTGTTGCCCTGTTTTTCACGCTCACAGACAGCGTTCCGTCCTCCGGGCATACATACACCGTGGACTTTCCGTCCGTAGCAATGCGGTATTTTCGCTTGCTGGATAGCTTGTTGATCTGCTCCAGTTCCGTGCCGCTGCCGTCCGCACCGACGCCCACAAGTACGGTCGGTACATACCCGGTCACATCGGAGAGCTTGTAGCCGTCAAACACCTTGTACTGCGTGCCGTTGAGGATATAGAGTTTTTCCCGGAAACCGAAAAACTCCGTATGTGCATCTGCGAGCGCGCCCAGCTCCGAGGCCGCCGTAGTGGCTGGAAATCCGATTTTCCACAGCTTCCCGGCAGCGGCCGCTACCTGCACATAGTCGCCGCCGACGTAGCCGCACCACGTTCCCTGAATTTCTCCGGGGAACGTATGCACAGCTTTCATACCTGGGCGCTTTCGCAGCGCGCCGTCCTGCGTCACGCGCCAGTTGCGCATTTCGGATGCCTCACCAAGTTTCAGACTTGTGTCGTCGCTGCCAGCCTGATTGATACCGAGCCATTTCTGGATTCCGACGATCTTTTCATTCATGCGCGTCACCAGCTCCCGAACTCGCTATACTCGATGCCACCGTACACATCCTCGACCGTGCCCATGCTGCACTGCGCGTTTGCCTTGTGCATCGTCACGATCTCGTTGTAGCGCCGCTTGAACCGGTCGGATGCCTCCGGGTTCTCGTCCGTCAGGAGAGCGGAAGCAAGGCCGTATGGCATCGCACCGAGCGCAAGCGTGTTGTCGATCTCCGAGATCGTGTCGTCGAATTCCTCGACAGGCCGCCAGCCGGAAGCAGTTTTTCCGGCCTTCTTCGTCTCCGAAAACGGGTACAGCTCCGCGATCATGGTGTTGATGATCGACACGGCGCGGTATTTATATTCGTCCGTGTCCGTCGTTTGCGGTTTCCCGCTATCGCTCAGCTCGTCCATGATGGACATTGCCGCGTCAAACACGTCGCTGACTTCTGCCATGAAATCACCTCGTTATCTGAAAATAGGCGGCGGGATTTCCCGCCGCCTTATCCGTTGCCTCAGGCGGTAGCCGTCATAATGCCGGAATCGAGCGCGCCGGTCTTGCTGGCGTAAGCCTTGACCTCCGTGCCTGCGGCAATGCCGGTCGGCTTCGCGCTGGCGCTGTAGGTCTTCGCCGTGGAGGAAGTCTTCGGGTTGCTGCCGTCGGTGGTGTACTTGATGGTCTCACCTTCACCGGCAGTCAGCGTCAGCGTGCCGCCGGAAACAGACATCGTCGGGGTCGCGCAGCCCGCAGTCGCGTGCACGCCGATGGCGTATGCCTTCTTGTCCAGCACGAAGCTGTCGAACATCACGCGGTACTCCGCCACATCGCCGTCGATGCCGAGCGGGTTCTTCTGGATGCGCATGGTCTGGTTCTTCACCGGGTCGACGCTCGCGCCCTTGCGGAAGATCACGAAGTTGACGCCTGCGGGCAGATAGCTGTCCGGGATGGCGTACACGTCGTTGCCGTCGAGCTTGCCCAGAGAACCGTTTGCGACGGCGTCCTTGCCCAGCACGTCAATGCCGACGATGTAGTCCGACAGCTTGCACTTGGCAAACAGCGTGTGGCCGATGAAGATCGCGCGGTTGTCGGTCGGCACAAGATGGTTGGACATCTCCGCGCCCATGTTGACAATGGCGTCGATGGCCGTCTTGCCGGTCAGCGCGGTCGCGTTGACGGTCACAACACCGGCACCGCCGACCCACTGCTGCAGACGGTACTTGTCGATGCTCGGAGTGACCTTGCCGTCCCACGTCGCCTTCATGCGCGCGTTGCACTGCTTGACGTTAAACTGTTCGGCAGCGTTGCCCGCGTCGATCGAGAACGTGCCGCCCTTGTCCTGCGTCATGCGCATGGTCTGCACAGTGTCGCCCAGCTCTTTGATCGCGCCGAAGCGGTTGGAGCCGCTGCGGGTGTAGTCGCCGAAGTCGCCCTCGTCGGAGCTGTACACGTTGATTGCGTTTACGCCAACAAAGTCGTAGTCCTTACCGGCGAATGCGTCGGTCACGCTCTTCTGGTGAAAACGTTCGTCGAGTTTCGTGCTATACTTGTTTGCAACGTTGATTGCCATAATGTAATTACCTCACTTAAAAATTCAGAATTTCAGGCGGAGGCAAGCCCTCATTTCACGCGGTCAGTTTCCGTCGTACCACAGCGCGTCAAACGCTTCGTCGCTGCCGGCCTTCCCGGCGCTGCTCTGGCTGCCGGTGCTCCTCGCGGCGTTCGCCGCGTTCCGGTCGCGCGTCTCCTGTTCGGATTTCATGCGCGCGATCTCTGCCTCCAGCGCCTTGTTGCGTTCTCTTGCGTAGGCCGAAACCAGCGTTTCACCGCGGTTAAAGGCTTCCCACACGCCGTTCGGAATGGAGGCCGGGTCAACGTCGGGATAGGCTTTTGCAAATGCGTCAAAGCACTCGCCGCGCCACTTCTCGTTCGCTGCCTGCTGCTCCTGCTCCTGCTTCTGGGGCGCCAGTGCTGCCCGTTCCTGATCGAGCGCGCGGCGCTCTCTGTCGAGCTTTACACGCTCGAGCGCCATGCCGTCGTCGTCGATGCCGTATTTACTCTTGGTAACGGCAATGAGCATATTTTCCACAAGCTCCTCGACGGTTGTGCCGCTCTGCTTTGCCAGCTCCTGCAGCGCGTTCTCGTGTTCCGTGAGCTGCGCCAGTTGCTGTTTCTGTTCGGACACCTGGGTTTCCAGCTGCGTGTTCTTCTCGGTCACGCGGTCGTAGTCCATGCCCTTCTGGGCGAGCGTTACGACCTCGTCCCGGTTCACATTTTTCGTCTCGCCGAGGTGCTTGAGCTCAAACAGTTGGCCGTCTGTCTGCGCCTGCTGCTCCTCGTTCTCGCCCGTCTGTGCGGCATCTGCATCCTGCCCGCCGTCGTTCTGTTCGATCTCCGGCGCGGCGTCGTTGCCCTGTGCCTCCGTGTCCGGCGCGCCCTGCGCGTCGTCCTCGACGTCGGCAAAGCTGTCCGCCGTGATGTCGCTCCAATCGTCTGCGTCCGCCGTAAAGGCGGTGTTCATTTCGTCTTCCATGTCAAAATCCCTTCTCCCGCTATGGTTGGCGGGTGCGGCGCTATGGTCGGCGCCACGTGTTGAAATTTATCCGGTAATGTATTTGCAAGGCGGTTTTCCGCCGAGCGTTCGTTATTCGGTCGTTCCGGTCTGCATGACCTTGCGCTGCAGGTCGCCGAAGCCGCCGCCGCCGCGAATGGGCGTCTTCTGGCCGAGATCGACCAGAGCGCCGGTCTCCGGCGTGCCGCCTGTGCTCTGTTCCTCCGGCTGCATCATCTGCTGCTGTGTCGCCTGCTTGCGCGAGGCGATCAGCTCCTGCCGCTTCGGGATGTAGCCGTCCGGGATGCGCTCAAGGTATTCCTCGATCGTGATCTTGTCCTGCATCAGCAGGTTATCCAGTGTCTGCACCGACGCCATCTCCGACCAGTACGAGCTTGCGCCGACGTCCAGCTTCAGCGCCATCGGCATATCGTTCAGAATGCCGTAGTCGAACAGCACGGTTTCCAGCTCCTCCGGGTCTTTCCCGGCAAATGCGAGAATGTCCGAGCCGACGTCCGGCATAGACACCTGCACTTTGCGCTTTCCGTAGTACGCCGCCATGAAGTCCAGATAGATGCGCCCCAGATCCTCAATGGATTTGTAGAGGTTCTGTTTCGTGATCTCCGACGGGATGCTGGCTGCGCGCTGCAGGGCGATAATGGCCGATGTGTTGTCCGGCCGCGTCTCGCCAAGCGCTGCGCTCGTCGCACCGAGAAACTGCCGCGTATAGTCCACGCTCGTCTGGATAAACTGCGCGATCTGCGGGCTGATCTGTGCCGGGTCGATGATCTTTGCCACGCCGGACACGTCGCCGCCGTTGACGCCGATCGCAGCGCCGACTGCGTTGTTCCACTTCGGAATGCGCGTCTTGTCGTAGACCGTTCGCGGAAACGCGCTCGTCATCAGCGAGATCATGGACATGGCAAACAGCTTATTGACAAAGATCTGGTTCGGGATCAGGCCAGTCACGAGCGCCTGCCCGTGATAGCTGTCGGGAATGTAGTCCCAGTTGATCCACGTCACCGGGTAGAGCCGCAGCCCCATGTCCCACGGCTCGCGCAGCATGACGCGCCCGGAGACTTCGCACGCCCACACCGTGCCGGTCTTGCGTTCCTTCCACATCCGCAGCAGTACTGTGCTGCGCTCTGAGCTATTTTTGTAGCTGTCAGTGTTGTGGTTCTCGGTGTCCGGCTGAATGTCGTTCCAGCGCGGATTTCCGGCCTCCTGCGCTGCTCTGCGCAGCTCCTTCGTCATTTCTCGCCGTTCGATGAGAATGTAGGGCTGCTTCTGCGGGTCGCGGCACGCTGTGTTGCCGAAGCCGACGCGCATATTGTCCACAATCTCCGTGCGGATGCCGCCGCGTAGGCCGAATCCGGCGTCAACCGTGTCGTCCCAGAACGTGAACAGGCAGCTATCACCGTCCACCGCGGCGTTGCGCATATACTCGCGCACAAGGTTCGGCACGCGGTTGAATTCAAACAGCCGGTCAAACTCCTTGTTTACGACCTCCGCGACACGTTCTACGTCCTCCGGTGTGCGCTCGCACGCAAGCGGAGTAGCCTGCATCTTAATGTTGTCGGTCGTGATGTTTGCAACGGAAAACAAAACGACCTGTTTCAGGAAGTTGTATACCGGCGTCGGCAGGCCCTTCGCATCCACGCCCTCCCATTGCTTGCCAATGAAGAAGTTCTCGTTGGCGCGCACCGTCTCGTCGAGGTTGACAGCGGTGTTGTAGCCGAGCATTTTCTGGTACTCTGCCTGTACCTGCTCCGGCGTGATCTTCTTGCCGAACTCGTCAGGCATCGTCGCTCACGTCCTTTTTCCCGGCCATCAGGTAGCTGTAGTTCATGAGGTTGGACACGCCGTTGGAGAAGTCCTGCGCCATCTGCAGCGCCTGTTCCACCTGCTCAGCGTGCTCCTCGTCGAGCTTGTCCGCTCGCTCGCACAGTGCGGCCGCAGTCTCTTCCAGTGCCTCTACACGCTTTTGTAGCTGCGACACGTCAAGTGACGTATCTGCCAGCAAGTCCATCGTCGCGTCCTGAAAAGCCTGCAGCTCGTCGTCCCAGCGCCGCAGGTTTACCATCGTCAGCACAAAGCACGCCGCGATCACCAGCAGGCCGATCAAACTGATAGTGTTCATGTCTTCCTCCTAATAGCTGATATATCCGGCAGACGGTGCGTCTCCGGTCATGAATTCCTCGTAGTCCTCCTGCGCGTCCTCGTCCTCGTAGATGATCTCCGAGGGGTTTGCGTCTCTTGCGTCTGCGCGCATTGTTCTCGATACGCAGTAGTAGCGCACGGAATCGACCGTGTGCGTGATCTCATGCGGCTCTTTCGCGCAGTCGTTCGGGTTGCGCTCGTCCGCCTGAATGTCCTCGAGGTCTCCGATCGTCCGTTCACAGGTCTGGAAAATTACAAGCCCCGGCTTTCCGTCCGGCATATTTGCGAGCGCTTCTTTCACCTGCAGGAAACCCTGCACGCGGTTGTTGCTCGCCCGCACGATGGGCACGCCGCACTGCATGAACACCTCTGCCATCGTCTTGCCGGTGTCCTTCTGGCGCGACCAGATATCCGGCGGGGCAAAGGTGATCTCGATGTGCTCGTCCGGCATCGTCATGTCGAGGATCTGCTTTGCTGCATCCTGCACGATCAGCCCCGGCTGCACCAGCTCGCGGTACATGTACGAGCGTCCGTTTTCGTCCACCGCGTACCAGCCAACGGCAAGCATATCCAGACCGTAGTCGAGCGCCCTGTACCGCTTCCAGTGCTTTGGGATCTGGAACGGCTTGCAGGTGTGCGTCGCCTTGCTAAATTCCGGGAAATACGTGCCGCACAGTGCGTCCCAGTCGCCGTAGCGGTGCGCCTTGCGGATGTTCTCCGGCAACTGAGATAGCGCCTGCAGATAGCCCGGAGAGGATTCAAGCAGGTCTTTGTTGTCCTCGACCGTTGCGAAAATGAAGCTGTAGTCGTCCGGGTTCTCGTTCTCCTCCGGATTGTCGGAATCTGTCTTGAAATTTCGGTCGATAAACAGGCGCTTGACCCATCTGTGCCCGACACCGCCGGGGTTGCACGTCAGATAAAAGCGCTTCGGGATCTCGTTGACGCCGCGCAGGCAGCCGCCGAGAAAGCGAAATTCGCGCTCTGTAAACTGCGTCGCCTCATCCATGAAGATCCAGTCGTATTCCTGGCCTTGGTATTCGCTCTCGGACGTGATGCCGCTCCAGTGGCCGAAATGGATGGTCGAGCCGTTCTGAAAGTACAGCGTGTGCAGTGTGCCGTTGTAGCTAGTCAGCTCCTGCGGCACCATCTTCAAAATCGGTTCGATGTGGTTCGACTGCAGTTCCGGGTATGTCTTTCGCACGATGAGGATGCGGATGCCCGGCCATGTAAACGCGCCGCCTACCGCCTTGATGCGAACAGCGTGCGTCTTGCCGCCGCCTCGCGCGCCGCCGTAGGCCGTGTACATTGTCCGGCTCTGGTAGAACAGCAACTGTTTCTCGTTCGCGTGTCCCGGATCCCATGTGAAATTTGTCTGCGTGCTTCGCTTCTGCTTCGGCATGGCATCCTCCGTAAATGCAGAAACGGAGCCAACTGCATTCCGCAGTCAGCTCCGTTCAGCTCTTATGCCCGGCCGTTTCCGGGCACGTCGTTATTCTGTTTCCCGAAAGGCGACCTTGCGCTTTACTTCCAGCACAAGCACGCCGTCTTTCGTTTGCTTTACCTCGGCAGTATTCCCACGGCCGATAATGTCCAGAATCGCCCGGAGGAGATTTTCATTTTTCTGCATAGGGTACCTTCACATTGCCGCCCCGGCATTTTTCCGCCACCCGTCAAGGTAAATGACAGGCGCGGCCTTGCTCACCGGTTGATAGCCCATCCGCACACCGTAGCCGCCGCCGTAGTCCAGCGCAGCCGCGGTGTTAACAAACAATCGTTCAACCGGCTCCGCGCTCCTCGTAGAAGCGTTCGTCCGGAAAAAGCAGTCCTTAAACACGGCAGGGGAGTGCGTGTGCCCGCAAACATAAACGTCTGCGTCAACAATCTGCGCATAGTCTGCAAGCCGGTTGATCTTGCCGCCAATCTTGCGCCCACCGCCGTTTCCGTGGTTGACGTAGATAGAATACGTCGTTTGCCGTCCCTCGCTCTTGCGCCGGGAGTTTTCGCCGAGTGATACGAATACGAGCGCTGCGTCCGGAGCGTACCGGTCGCCCGCGCCCAGCTCGTTTGCGATCAGCCATGTAATGTCGATGCCGTCTGCGCGATATGTCCGCTCTTCGTGGTTGCCGGGAACAGCGCACAGGATGCGGCCCTTGAGCGGAGCAAACGTCTTGTTTGCAAGCTGGATCTGCTCCATCGGGGACAACTGCGTGCTGTAGATATCTCCGATGCTGTTTCGCGTCGCGTTGTCGATCAGGTCGCCCGCAAGAATTGCATAGGCGTTATCCTTTGCCGCAATGTCCGCCACGCGCTTTTGCACGCCGCGAATATCGCAGTTCGGGTCGGAAAGATGTACGTCCGCAATGACGTGCACTTCGATTTCGTTTTGCTGCTTCGGCAGCTCCACACGGATAACGTGCAAACGCTTCACCTCATTCGTTACACGGCTGTTGCGCGCCTCGCTTATAAACCAATTCCGAGCAGCAGCTCAGCGCGCCAGCCTCCCGCTACAGCAGGAAAGCTGCTTTCTGCCGGTTTTTCACGCTCCGGTCAATCCGGTCGTCTGGTCTTGGTGGCAGCCCCCGGGCTTGCACCGGGCGCGTCCCTCTTAGAAAGCTGCCGTAGAAAGGGAAGCTGCGGCATCCTGACTTGCACAGGATTTCAGCGGAAAGGAGATGAAACGCTTAGGCCACTTGCCGCCGCAGCAGTGTTTACCGTCGCTTCCGACGCTTGATTCCCGGATAGTGCCGGGTTCACATTTGCTCTGCGCCGTCATAGTTTTTTGAAAGTGAGCAACAGGCACAGGAGGCCCGGCCTTTTTCCGGCGCGGAGTGGCCTCGTTCGCAAACGCGAACAGCAAGCACTCAGCCGCAGCGCGTATCCTGCGCCCGCATTCGGCTTGTTGGATTAAGCGTTACTTGAAAGCACTGTCGCCGCCGATCCCGTCTGTCTTGATCGTCAGCTCCTGCGCGTGAACGTCGATCACAGGCTTGTCGATGTACCCGCCGTTTTTCGGTTGCTTGAGCAGGAAGATGATCCCGCCGCTGCCCTTCGGGTTTTCAGCCACCATGCGTGCATAGACCGCTTCCCGGTATGAAACCAGCTTCTCGAGCTGCTCTCCATATCCGTCATATTCCCCGCATTCGTTTGCCCGCCATCGCGCAAGTGTGCGCGGCGCAATGCCGAGATACTTCATCAGCGCATAGTCGTCCATGTACTGTTTCCCGTCCTCGCACTGCATGATAAACTCGTCGATCAGAACGCCAAGCTCTTCGGCGGTTTTGATTTTGCGCGGTCTTGCCATAGAATCACCCCATCACTTATAGTATAGCATCAAACGTCGCAAAAACTAAATGCACAACCCCAGATAATGTATGAAATACCTTTGGAAAGACGTGTACGATTGTAAAGACGTGGAAAACATAGCGGGTTGAGCTTGCGCTGAGCGGGACGATGTTTGGCGGGAAGTCTCAAAAGGCTGTGTGTCGTAACGCATGGGCTGTCGCCTGAGAGCCGCCCCGTTTTTCCGGCACCCCGGGGGGGAGGGGGGGAGGGGGGCACACCCGGAAACGTCGAACGAAATACACACCACACACCAGCGCGCGCCGTGGATGATTGGCCGCGCGCCTGAACACCTAATTGCCATTGACGCATGACACTGCATACACTGCGCATGAACTGAATAAACTACCAGCCTTGCAGAACGGAAACACCGCGGAAACCATGAGTTATTCGGCAAAATGTAGGTTATGCCGAATTTACAAATTGATGAAGCCATTGAAAATACTAGCTTTTTGCGAAACTGCATGAATATGCATAGTATGCAGCACCGAAAACGGTCACGAAAAGTGCATCAGTATGCACCAGATCGCCGCCACAAAACCAGCCACAGCAAGCCCCACAATTTTTTTATCCGATGCCACAACGCGAATTTTGTACGGGATAATGGGATCATATCATCATCATATCATCATCACATCACTGCATCACCGGCACGCAGCCAGAGCAACACCCACGCAAAGAGGGGGGGACTATAGGGGGGGTAATTTACATAGCTAAGTAATAGCTATTACACAGCTATACCGTAGCTATTACATAGCTATGTCATAGCTATTTAAATATCTATTCCATACCCGCGAGACACTCAACGACCAAAGAAAAGAAAAGGAAAGTATAGAGGGAGAGATCGCCCACGCAAAAAATTTTTGCAAAAAGGGCTTGACATACTGCATCGAGTATGCTATCTTGTAAATGCAGCCGGGGAACGGCAGCGAAAGGAGATGATCCCCGCGGCAAGAAAAACCACCACCAGCACGGAAGTAAAACGCCGGTATAATGACCGCGTTTACTGCAAAGTTCAAGCGGAGCTGCCACGCGATACGGTAACGGCATTCAAGGCCAAGTGCAAAGTCAAAGGCATATCGCAAGCAAGCGTTTTACTTGAAGCCATCGAAAACTTTTTAAGGGACTGAACGTCCCTTAAAAATAAACATACTCGATTGAGTATGCCATACATGAAAGGAGAACAACTATGAAATACTTTACCAACATCCGCACCCTTGACGAGCTGAAAGCAGCTTACCGCCGTCTCGCCCTGAAGTGCCACCCCGACATGGGCGGCAGCACGGAGATCATGCAGGAGATCAACGCCGAGCATGACGCGCTGTTTGAGCAGCTCAAGCGCCAGCACAACGCCCACGCGGACGAGTACCACCAGACCACCGAGACCGCCGAAGAATTCCGCGAGATCCTCGACGTGTTGCTCGGGCTTCCCGGGCTTACGGTCGAGCTTTGCGGCTCGTGGCTCTGGATCAGCGGCGAGACGCGCCAACACAAGGACGCGCTAAAAGCCGCCGGTTGCCGCTGGAGCAGCAGCAAGACGATGTGGTACTGGCGGCACCCGGAGGATGCGCGCGGACACTACCGCGGCAAGCGCAGCATGAACGAGATCCGCAGCAAGTACGGCAGCCAGGTCTTTGACGCAGACGGCCGCGAGCGCACCGCATACAACCGGCTTGGGGCGACGGCGTAAGCCGTCCCCGGCCGCGCTCCGTCCGCCGGTAAAAGTCCGGCGCTGATGAGCAAGAGCGAAACGGAGGTTGCATCATGTATCAGATTATCAAGTATTGCCGCGATTGCGGCGCTTATTCCGGCCGTGAGTTTGGGCGCAAGGCCGACGCGGTGCGGTATGCCCGTGCTTGCGTCTGCCCAGATTGGGAGTATGTCGCGGTTATCAGCACGCGCACCAAGCGCGTCGATGTGCTCAAGGGCGCGCCGATGATGGTGCGCTATGCGCCCGGATGCACCGAGTACAAGCGCGGGAAGCTCTGCGCTATCTATGGGGGGTGATTACAACGAGTTATCACGATTTGCTTACCATGTACGGCGGCGAGCAGCTCGAAGCCGAGCAGCGCGTATATATCTACGTGCAGCAACCGAAGCGGTATAAGACGCCGGAAGACATCGCCCGCAAGGATGCCGACATTGCGCGCCAGATCGAGCGCATGCAACGCTTGATTGACGATTTGCGCGACTATCGCGTAGCACTGGCGCAGCGGTACGCCGAGCTGGAAACGATGCCTTACACGCGCGTTTTGACGCTCAAGCGCGACCCGAGCTATAAGGGCCGCATTACCTACTGGGTGACGATCACGCGCCGGATGTCTGACGGCACGGAGACCGACGAACTGTGCGAGCAGTTCCACGGTCAGGATCGCGCGAAAGCGTTTGCTCGCTTCGCCGCCCTGCAAAAGCAATACCCCGGCATTGCATCCGTTAAGGATGTAGCTCGCAGGAGCTGGGAATAATGGGAAAGCATTGACATTGATCGTTAAGTGCGGTATGTTTTCGTTAAACGTAGTTTTCAGGGGGTATATATCATGATGCAGACGATTAAGGGCACAGCCTCGCGCAATGTTATTTTTGGCGGTATCACTTACGTGTTGGCGGAAGATATCTATTATGACGCTAAAGATTGGGCGCCGATCGAGCCACGCGCACAGGTCAAAAGCCCGGAGGGCGCAGAAATATATTGGTATTTTCCAGATGCCGACAGTCTCGCCGCGTGGATTGATACCGACAATTTAGATACTTGTATACAGGGTGTTTTGACCATGGATTAGGATAGTCACATATACAATAACAGCCGTACCGGATATATTCCGGGGCGGCTTTTTTGCGCTTTCCTAGCCCGCTGGAGCTGGGAATAATGGTAACGCCCGGCATCCTGCACAACTTCAGCCCCAATTTTTGTGCATATTTATTTCAAATAAACTCGATGTTTCTGCTGACTTTATATAAACTCTGTTATATATTTAAACCATCAAAAGGGAAAACACGATAGGCCGACAGGCTGGAAAGGACTATATCATGGCAAAAGCAACTGCAACCTGCACCTGCGCCACCTGCGGCGCAATGTTTACGCGCACCAAAATCTGCCGCAATCGCCGCGAGGCGGATGGCTGGGAGGTGTGGGCAGCCGCAAACTTTGATGAGTGCGATGCTTGCTACACTGCGCGCAAGGCATCCGAGCGCGAGGCTGCCGCAGCAGCAGAGACTGAGCTGCCCCTGACGCTGCATATGACCGGCTACCCGTACAAAGACAGCACGCCGGTCGTCCTGTTTTTCGGCGGCGACACCATGCTGCACAAGGATGATATTAAGGCGCTCGGATACCGCTGGGTCTTTGCGGATGACTACATCACCTACGGCTACAGTGTCCAGCGCGGGGAGCAAAAGTGGATCAAGGTCGTCCCTCAGGAGGACGCCTACGACGAGATCAAGCGCGCGAAGGCGCTCGGCGCCGTGATCGACGATAGCATTGTAGATACGGAGTATCTTGCCAAACAAGCCGCCGCCAAGCGCGAGCGCGTCGCGGCCGCTGAGGCATCCGGCATCACGGAGCCGGTCAAACCGGTATGCTACCCGGCCGGCCGCTGGAACGGCAAGGTCTACGGCACGGCGGCTTATGGCTACCGTATCTATGTTGATAACGCTGAGGTGCAGATCAGCGGCGATGACGCCGACGCGCTCAAAAAATACGCCGATGCTCTGGAGGTCTGGCGCAAAGCAGTAAAAGCAAAGGAGTAGCCATCGCAAACCACCAGCCTCCCGGCGATGCCGGGAAACAATCGAAAGGAGAATTTTACCATGAAAAAGATCATCAACAAAAAGCTATACGACACTAGCACGGCGACGTGCATCGCTGAGTACAGCGGCCCGGCGCGCGTGTCGGACTTCAGCTTTTACCGCGAGACGCTGTACCGCAAGCGCACAGGGGAGTATTTTATCCACGGCGAGGGCGGCGCGAGGTCGCGCTATGCATCGTATGAGTATGGGCTGATGTCGTGGGGCGAGCAGATCCTCCCACTGACCTACGACACCGCGCGCGATTGGGCCGAACACCACATGGACGCGGACGCCTATCAGGACGAGTTTGGCCCAGCCGCAGAGGACGATTCGCGCACGGTGATGAGTCTTTCCGTTCGCGCCGACACCGCTGATAAGGCGCGCCGCGCCGCGGCCGCGTCAGGCTGCAGCATCTCCGAGTACGTCGAGCATGCGCTGTTGGCGCAGCTTGGAGGAGATACAGATGCGTGACCGAGCACGCGGTTAGCATTTCGCTAGCGAAATGCGTCTGCATTATGCGAAAAATAATCGTAAATCCGCGACGTTTTTCGCACCGCAAAGATTTCCGAAAGCGCCGCGAAGCATTGATAAACAAAGAAAAACCAGCAATCTCAATGGATTGCTGGTTTTCTTAATTTGGAGCGGGATACGGGAATCGAACCCGCCTATCCTGCTTGGGAAGCAGGTGTTCTACCAATGAACTAATCCCACAGGTGCAATTATTATAGCACGGCCAAGTGTCGTTTTCAAGTGAAAAATGCAACAGAACTTGACATTTCTCTGCGCGCAACTTATAATATCCATTCGTGACGTTTTTGTTTGTTTGTTGATATAATGGGAGTGACACTATGGCGCAAGAAACCCTTCGCGAAAATAAAATGGGCACGATGCCCGAAAATCGGCTGCTGCTGTCGATGGCAGTGCCGATGATGATCTCCATGCTCGTGCAGGCGCTGTACAACATCGTGGACAGTATCTTTGTCTCGCGCATCTGCGAGGATGCGCTCACGGCGGTGTCCATGGCGTTCCCGCTGCAGAACATCATCATTTCCATCGCTGTCGGCTTCGGTGTCGGCATCAACGCGCTGCTGTCGCGCGCGCTGGGGCAGAAAAACGCCGAGCGCGTCAATCAGGTTGCGGTCAACGGCCTGCTGCTGGCGCTGCTGAGCTATTTGCTCGTGCTCGTCGCCGGCCTGGTCGGCATTCGTGCCTATATGCGCGCACAGACGGACATTGAGTCCATTGTCGAGTACGGCATCACATATCTCAATATCTGCGTGCTGTGCTCGTTCGGCGTTTTTGTTGAGATCACCTTCGAGCGTTTCCTGCAGGCGACCGGCCGCACGGTCTATTCCATGATCACGCAGCTGACCGGCGCGATCACGAACATTATCCTCGATCCGATCCTGATCTTCGGCCTGCTCGGCTTCCCGAAGATGGGCATTGCCGGCGCGGCCTGGGCGACGGTGATCGGCCAGTGCCTGGGCGCGGTCGTGGCGGTCATCCTCAATCATTGCAAGAATCCGGAGATCCACCTGCGCCTGCGGCACATCCGCCCGAGCGGCAAGCTCATGGGCGAGATCACGGCCATCAGCATCCCGTCGATCATCATGAGCTGCATCTCATCGCTGACTTGCTTCGTCATGGACCTGATCCTCATCACGTTCTCGTCCACGGCGGTCGCCGTGTTCGGCGTTTATTTCAAGCTCCAGAGCTTCGTGTTTATGCCGGTCTTTGGCCTCAATAACGGCATGGTGCCGATCATCGCCTACAACTACGGCGCGCAGAAGCCGGAGCGTATCCACAAGACGATCCGCCTCGGCATGGTCTACGCCGTTGCGATCATGGTGATCGGTCTGCTCGTGTTCCAGCTCATCCCGAAGGAGCTGCTGCTGATGTTTGACGCCTCGGACGCAATGCTCGAGATTGGTGCGCCCGCGTTGCGCATCATGAGCCTGGCGTTTGTGTTTGCCGGCATCGGCATCGTGTCCGGCTCGGCGTGTCAGGCATTTGGCTACAGCGTCTACAGTATGCTCATCTCCATCGCGCGCCAGATCGTGGTGCTCATCCCGGCGGCGTATCTGCTGTCGCTGAGCGGCGTGCTGCGCAGCGTCTGGTTCGCATTCCCGATCGCGGAGGTCGCCTCGCTGATCCTCTCGCTGTTCTTTTTGCGCACCACGCTCAAAAAGACGGGCATGGCGATGCCAAAAACGAAATAAAGCTCCGTTCCGCAAAGGCGGCGCCGTACGGCACCGCCTTTTTTCGTCGCGTTCCGCACCGGCCGAACCGGGCCTGCATAGGATAATGCGGGCCGAGTGCCCGATTTGAAAAGGAGGAACGACTGTGGACAAATGCAATTTCAAGCAGGGCCCGCTGCCGGAATGCGCGCCGCTGGCGCTGGCGCAGACGCCCATGCAGCAGTCCAGCGAACCCGCGTATGATCGGCGCATGGCACTGGCGCGCGGTACGCTGTTTCCGGGACTGGACCTGCCGTTTATGAACATGGTCAACAAACCCGGCGACCTCAGCACGCCGCTGTGCGAGCTGATGGCGATGGATTTTGTCATCCGAGAGCTGAACCTGTATCTGGATACGCACCCGGACGACCGCGAGGCATTCGAGACGCTGCAAAAGTGCATCCGCCTGAGCGCGGAGGGGCGCAGGCGGTACGCGGAGCAATACGGCCCCGTGTCCCTGCGGGATCTGGAAAGCTCGGACGTCTATGACTGGCTCAACGCGCCGTGGCCGTGGCAGCAGGAAGGAGAGGGGAAGTAAGCGATGTTTGTCTATGAAAAGAAACTGGAATACCCGATCCGCATCAAAAACTCTAATCCCGCGCTGGCAAAGTTCATCTGCTCGCAGTACGGTGGGCCGGACGGCGAGCTGGGCGCGTCCCTGCGCTATCTCAGTCAGCGCTATGCCATGCCGTACCCGGAGCTGTCGGCGATCCTGACGGACATCGGCACGGAGGAACTTGGTCATCTCGAGATGGTCGGAACGATCGTCTACCAGCTCACGCGTAGCATGACGCCGGAGCAGATCAAACAGTCCGGCTATGATACGTACTTCGTCGATCACACGGCGGGCGTCTTTCCGCAGTTTGCATCCGGCACGCCGTGGACGGCGGCGACGATCGGCGTGACCGGCGATGTGATCGCCGACCTGTCGGAGGATATGTCGGCCGAGCAGAAGGCGCGCAAGACCTATGACAACATTCTGCGGCTTTGCGACGACCCGGATGTGACGGATGTGATCCGGTTTCTGCGTGAGCGCGAGGTCGTGCACTACCAGCGCTTCGGCGAGGCGCTGCGTCTGGCGACGGAAAAGATGGATCAGAAGAACGTCTATATGACCAATCCGGCATTTGATCGCTCCTGAAACGAAACCAGCGCCGGCAGTCAGCCGGCGCTGGATTTTTCTGCAGCGGCGCAATTTGCGGGACAAAAAAGCAGGCACCCGAAGGTGCCTGCTTTGTGGTAGTTGGGGGAAAGCTTACTTTTTGATGTAAGTCCAGCGCTCGGTGACCGGGTTCTTCAGGTTTTCAATGAAAGCCTTGAAGATTCCATTATGGTCAGAGTACGTGAGAATGTTAATGTCCCAAGTGTAGTCGTGGCTGTTGGTGGCTTCCTGGATCTCGGCATAGGCCCAGTGCGAGGAAGTGCAGTCCGGCCAGGTCTTCATAGCCGCAGCAACTTTGGCATCGCTGAAGCTGGAATTATTCACAACGCGGCCGAGGATGCGGTTCATAATGGCAGCCGTTTCGCAGCGCTTCAGGTTGTCGTTCGGTCTTGCGCTGCCGTTGTCGCCCTTGACAATGCCGAGCTTCTGGAGCAGGTTGATGTACTTTTCTGCCCAGTGACCGTTGATATCCTTGAAGATACCGCCAGTGATCGGGGTGTTGAGCGTATCGCTGTAGAGCATGGCGACCATCTTGAAGAACTCCGCACGGGTGACCGCCTGGTCGGGCTTGAACGAGCCGCCCGGATAACCGGCGACGATGCCGGCCTTCGCGCACATCTGCACAGCGTCATAGTACCAGGCGCCGCTGCTGACATCAGAGAAGTTGACAGTGGGCTTGGAGTCGAATCTGGCCTTGACCTGATCCTTCATCAGACGATACAGAATGGTGGCGACTTCGGCACGGGTGATGCGTCCGTCCGGTCTGACAGTGCCATCCGGATAACCTTTGATGTAAGCGTTGTGGTCAGTGGTGTTGAGGATCATGTCGATCGTCGGGTAAACCGTGATGACGTCGATGTCGGGCTTCTGGCCGAAGGACCAGTTGAAGCCGACGAGGGACTGATACTTAATGTTGGTGTTCGGGTCGGTCCAGGTGGCGGACACGGAGTAAGTGTTGAGGTGATCCTTCTTGGAGAAGATGGCGACGCCGTAGTTGGCGACGGCAGTGGCGACCTGATCCTTGTTCTGGTTGTAGATCACGACCTGAGCGCCGGCAGCGACGCGACCGTCTGAGGTCTTTACAGCAACCAGATAGTTCGGCAGTTTGGCGAACAGATTCTTGATGACATCGCTAACGACGCCCTCAGTCTCCGGGGAAGTCTCCTCGACCGTAGCCGCGGTGGTTTCCTCGGCTGCGACGTCTTCATCGGCTGCAAAAGCCATGACCGGCAGCAGGCTGACGACCATAACCAGAGCGAGAAGCACGCAGAGCAGTTTGCGGGACTTTTTCATTGTTTCCACTCCTTTTATAAATGTGCATAAGTGCCGTTATGCCGGATGTCGGGTAACACAGCCGACCCACGTACACTTATGCGCCTAGTATACACTGTCGGCCCTGAAAAGTCAAGCTATGGAAGCGCTGTGCAAAGGCGCCGCAAACGCAAAGATCTGCAAAAAATGACCGGTCATTCCATTGCTCGCAGCGGCAGCAGCAACCATCTGCCGCAAACCCGCGAATCGCGCGCACGATCGTTGAATAATACATATATGGTCAATTACCGGCTCGAGTGTCTGCAAACAATTTCCCTGCCAGAAAAGAAAAGTGAATTTTCTATTGACACACTGGGTAAAACGCGATATAATCCTATTAACCTATAGAGAAGGTAGGCGATGAAAATGCGAGGGCGCATTTCCGGCCGCCTGTGTATCTGCTGGCACTGTTGCGGCGGTTGAGCGCAGGCAAGTCCATCACGAGTCAAACATACATATTCAATAATACGATACATAAATGGAGGAACATCTCATGAGTAAGATCTATACATCCGCTGACCAGCTGATCGGAAAAACGCCCCTTCTGGAGCTGACCCATATCGAAAAAGAGCAGCAGCTCGAGGCCCGCATTCTGGCAAAGCTCGAGTACTTCAACCCGGCCGGTTCCGTGAAGGACCGCGTGGCGCTGGCCATGATCCAGGACGCGGAGCAGCGCGGCGTGCTCAAGCCGAGCTCCGTCATCATCGAGCCCACCTCCGGCAACACCGGCATCGGCCTGGCGTCCGTCGCCGCGGCCAGAGGCTACCGCATCATCATCGTTATGCCGGAGACCATGAGCGTGGAGCGCCGCCAGATCATGAAGGCCTATGGCGCGGAGCTCGTGCTCACGGACGGCGCGCAGGGCATGAAGGGTGCGATCGCAAAGGCCAACGAGCTGGCTGCGCAGATCCCCGACAGCTTTGTCCCCGGTCAGTTTGTCAACCCGGCCAACCCGGCGATCCACCGCACGACGACCGGCCCGGAGATCTGGGAGGACACGGACGGCAACGTGGATATCTTCGTTGCAGGCGTCGGCACCGGCGGCACCGTGACGGGCGTCGGCGAGTACCTGAAGTCCCAGTGCCCGAAGGTCAAGGTCGTGGCCGTGGAGCCGGAGACCTCTCCGGTCCTGAGCGAGGGCCATGCCGGCCCGCATAAGATTCAGGGCATTGGTGCGGGCTTTGTGCCGGACGTGCTCAACACGAAGGTCTATGATGAGATCATCCCGGTCAGCAACGAGGATGCGTTTGCGACTGGCCGCCTGATCGGCCATAAGGAGGGCGTGCTGGTCGGCATTTCCTCCGGCGCTGCCGTCTGGGCGGCGATCGAGCTGGCCAAGCGCCCGGAGAACAAGGGCAAGACCATCGTCGTGCTCCTGCCGGATACCGGCGACCGCTATCTGTCGACGCCGCTGTTTGCAGACTGAGTGCAGGCAAGCGTTCGTTCTTCTTTCACATGCAACGGGAGACACCGCAAGGTGTCTCCCGTTGTGCATCCGGCACAATTCTGTGAAAAAGCGCTCCCTTCCGGGGTCATCCCGGCGGGGAGCGCTCGTGCGTTCAGCGGCAGCGCATGGCCAGACTGCAGAACATATAGTCGGCCATGCGCAGCGCCTCGGTCTCGATCCGGTCGAACATGCGGATGTCGGCCGCATAGTCGCCCTGCAGGCGCAGCGTGGCCTCTTTCCCGTCATCTCCAGATGGCTGTAGAAAAACTCGCGCCATTTTTCTTCCTTCCAGCAGGCGTTGATGCCGGCAAGAAACGCGCTGATGGCGTCGGCGTTTGCGTACCAGCGCCGTCGGGCGCCGTCGGCCTTGGCGGTCTCGCGGTTTTTCAGGTCAGTCACGAGCGCACCGCCGATCTCCAGATGCTCCGTGAGCAGGTCGCCGAACTGTCCGGCCGTGCGCGCGGGATCTTTGGCGCATCTTTTGCGCAGCAAAGACAAAAAGGGATGCAATTTTGCGCCCGATGCGCTATAATAGATGCCATCATGCAGTGAGAGGGATCGTTATGCGAATCGTTGTTAAAGTCGGCACTTCCACACTCGCGCATGCGACCGGGCGGCTGAACATTCAGCGCATGGAGCGGCTGTGCAAAGTGCTCAGCGACCTGAAAAATGCAGGTCACGAGATCATTCTCGTCTCGTCCGGCGCGATCGGCATGGGTGTCGGCAAGCTCAATCTGTCCGGCCGTCCGGCGGATATGCCGGGCAAGCAGGCCGCGGCCGCCGTCGGCCAGTGCGAGCTGATGTATTTTTACGATAAGCTCTTCACGGAGTACAATCATATTGTGGCGCAGCTGCTGCTGACCGGCGAGGACATCCGCAGTGAGCAGCGCAGCCGCAACGTGCGCAACACGCTCTCGCGGCTGCTGGAGCTGGGGGCGCTGCCGGTCATCAATGAAAACGACGCCGTGGCGACGGACGAGATCGGCGTGGACAACACCATCGGCGAGAACGACAGTCTCTCGGCCATCGTGGCTGCCGCCATCGGTGCGGATCTGCTGATCCTGCTCTCGGACATCGACGGATTGTATGACAGCGACCCGCACCGAAACCCGGATGCGCGGCTCATCGAGACGGTGCCGGTCATCGACGCGCACATTCTCTCGCTTGCCGGAGACAAGGGCTCCGCGCTCGCCACCGGCGGCATGGTCACGAAGCTGCACGCCGCGCAGATCGCAACGGCGGCCGGCTGCGAAATGGTCATTGCCAACGGTGAAAAGCCCGAGGTGCTCTATGACATTGTGGCCGGCAGGCGCGCCGGCACCCGATTTCTGATACCACATTCCTGAGGAGGGACTACTATGACGACTATGGACATTCTCCGGCGGACGAAGGCCGCGTGGCCCAGCATCTGCAACGCTTCCGCCGAGGACAAAAACCGCATCCTGTCCGCCATGGCGGACAGCCTGCAGGCGGAGTGCGATGCCATCCTGCGCTGCAATGCCGAGGACATGGACGCTGCACGCGGCCATATCTCGGATGTCATGCTCGACCGGCTCTATTTGGACAAAGATCGCATCGACGCCATGGCCGACGGCATCCGCGCGACCGTGGCGCTGCCGGATCACACGGGGCGCATCCTCGCGCAGATCGACCACCCCAACGGCATGAAGATCTATAAAAAGCAGGTGCCGCTCGGCCTGGTCGCCATCATTTATGAGAGCCGCCCGAACGTCACGTCCGACGCGGCGGCGCTCACCATCAAGAGCGGCAACGTCTGCATGCTCCGCAGCGGCAAGGAGGCTTTCCGCACGGCCAAAGCCATCGTGGCCGCGCTCAAGCAGGGCATCGCGTCCGCGGGCGGCGATCCGGACATCGTCAACATCGTGGAGGATACCAGCCACCAGAGCGCTACGGAGATCATGCAGGCCAAGGGCCTTGTAGATCTGCTCATCCCGCGCGGCGGGGCGGGGCTCATCCGCTCCTGTGTGCAGAATGCCACCGTGCCCTGCATCGAGACCGGCACCGGTATTTGCCACGTCTACGTGGACGAGTATGCTGACCTCGACAAGGCCGTGCGCATCATCGAAAACGCCAAAACCAGCCGCCCCTCGGTCTGCAACGCCGAGGAGGTCTGCCTTGTGCACCGGGCGGTCGCGGCCAGGTTTCTGCCCATGCTCAAAAAGGCGCTGGTCGATGACCGCGCGGCGCAGGGCCTCACACCGGTCGAGCTGCGGCTGGATGCGGCAGCGGCGCAGATCATCGACGGCAAGAGCGCTTCCGACAAGGACTTTGACACGGAGTATCTGGACTATATCCTCGCCGTTGGCGTGGTCGACAGTCTGGACGCCGCCATCGCGCACGTGCTCGCGCACTCGACGCACCACAGCGACGCCATCGTCACCGAGGACGCCGCGAGCGCCGAGCGCTTCATCAACGGTACGGACAGCGCGGCAACGTACGTCAACGTCTCCACCCGCTTTACCGACGGGGGTGAGTTCGGCCTCGGCTGCGAGATGGGCATCTCCACGCAGAAGCTCCACGCCCGCGGCCCCATGGGGCTCGACGAGCTGAGCACCTATAAATATATCATCCGCGGCGACGGACAGATCCGCTGAGGAGGGAACACTATGAAAAAGTTTGAAGCAGGCTTCATCGGCGCCGGCAATATGGGCGGCGCGCTGGCCACGGCCGCGGCCAAACAGGTCACGGGGGAGCGGGTCGCCGTTGCCTGCAGCAGCCCCGCGCACAGCGCGGCGGCGGCCGAGCGGCTGGGCTGCCGTGCGGCCGCGCCGGAGGAGATCCTCGGCGGCAGCAAATTCGTGTTTCTCGGCGTCAAGCCGCAGATGATCGACGGCGTTGTGCAGTCGCTGGCAGCGCCCATCGCGGCGTCGGAGAGCATTTTTGTGTCCATGCTCGCCGGTGTGCAGCTGGAGCGGCTCGAGCGGCTGCTCGGCGCGGATAAGAAGATCATCCGCATCCTGCCGAACACGGCCTGCGCCGTGGGGCAGGGCGTCGTGCTCTATTGTGCCAACGGCAATGTCACGGAAGGCGATCTCGCGGCGTTTTGCGCGCTCATGGCGGCCGCGGGCATCGTCGACCCCATTTCCGAGGCGTTGATTGACGCCGGCTGCGCCATCACCGGCTGCGGCCCCGCGTTTGCGTATATGTTCATCGAGGCGCTGGCCGACGGCGGCGTCAAATGCGGCCTGCCGCGCGCAAAAGCCATCCGCTACGCGGCGCAGATGCTCGCCGGCAGCGCGGAGATGGTGCTGCAGTCCGGCAAGCACCCGGAGCAGCTCAAGGACGAGGTCTGCAGCCCCGGCGGCAGCACGATCGCCGGCGTCGATGCGCTCGAGCAGCACGGTTTTCGCGGCAGCTGCATCGCGGCCGTGGACGCCGCGTTTGAAAAGACCCGCCAGCT
>OCPR01000119.1_pt1 | contig 119846 bp, 105 predicted proteins | sample 1538611 | NCBI WGS metagenome assembly OCPR01 (sample SAMN04571711, study PRJEB22368) | human gut metagenome | biome: human gut; material: stool | host: Homo sapiens | place: Luxembourg | collected 2012-09-28
CCATCTGTCGTATGATCCTGACCGCTATCTGGCACATACTCACAGATTTAAAGCCATATACACCGGAAGGTTTTCTTGAGTCTCGTCCTGTGAATGAGGCTAAGGTATTAACTGCATCACAGGCACTTAATTTAATGCGTCAACGAGGATATATCATCAAAGATGATATGTCTCCTGTCATGAATTAGGTGTTGCGTCTATATTTATTTTTTTAGCCACCGCAAGATGGCTTGTTTGCTATGCCATAAATTTTTCTCTATCCACTACCTCTTTGTTTCAAACTTTGGTACCTACATATTTTACCTATATTGCCATTGAGATTTTGTCCGGTACTCTGCGCGGTATCGGCGACAGCTGGCTTCCCATGATCATATGCTGCCTGGGGATCTGCGCACTGCGCGTGGTATGGATCCTGACAGCCGTACCTCTGAAAAATGACATTCTCACCATTGTATTCAGCTATCCGCTGACCTGGACGGTGACCAGTATTGCTTTTATTGTGTATTACCTGTTTTTCAGCCGGCTGAAGATCGTGGGACGTAAGAGATAATTCGTAAGATATTGCACTTTATTCTATAAAATTCGCATAGAAACGGGATGAAAATAAATTTATAATAAAGAAATGAAGGAAAGAAAACAAGGAGGCTAGTGTGAAAAATGCATTTTTGACACGCAAATTTGTGCCTTAGGCACAAATATTGCAGGACACAGAAAAGATGGAGGTTATTTAAATGTATCAGGCAGATGAGAAAAGATATGAAGAAATGAAATACAACCGCTGTGGTGCCAGTGGATTGCAGCTTCCGGCAGTCTCTCTGGGATTATGGCACAATTTCGGCTCCAATGGGAATTTTGATAATATGCAGGACATGTGCCACACAGCATTTGACCATGGCATTACACATTTTGATCTGGCAAATAATTATGGACCGGTACCGGGCAGCGCTGAGGAGAATTTTGGACGGATCCTTGCAAAAGGACTGGGAAGGTATCGTGATGAACTGATCATTTCCACGAAGGCCGGTTATGATATGTGGCCCGGCCCTTATGGCAACTGGGGCAGCAAAAAGTATCTGGTAGCCAGCCTGGATCAGAGCCTGAAGCGCATGGGACTGGATTATGTGGATATCTTCTACCATCACAGACCGGATCCAAATACACCGTTGGAGGAGACCGTTCGTGCACTGGATGGCATTGTCAGATCCGGTAAGGCATTGTATGTGGGAATTTCCAACTACAATAAGGAGCAGACCATTGCGGCAGCAGAACTGTTCAAGGAGCTGGGGACACCGTTTATTATCAACCAGAGAAAATATTCCATGTTTGTAAGAGATATTGAGAAGGACGGATTGAAGGATTATGCGGCTGCCCATGGCATCGGCATCATTACGTTCAGCCCGCTGGCACAGGGACTTCTGACCGACCGTTATCTCCACGGTATTCCTGAGGACAGCCGTGTCCGTACCGACGGCAGATTCCTGAAAGAAGCGGCGATCGTGGAAGAGACATTGAAGAAGGTACGTGCACTGAACGATCTGGCAGCCCAGAGAGGACAGACCCTGGCACAGATGGCACTTTCGTGGATCTTAAGGGATGGGGATATTACCAGTGTTCTGATCGGAGCATCTAAGCCCTCACAGATCCTGGATAATATCGGTATTGTACATGCAACCGCATTCAGTGAAGAAGAGAGACGCAGAATTGAGGAGATTCTGGCATAAAAAAGCCGGTGCCTGCAAGAATATTGCAGACACCGGCCTTTATGTTATCTTCCGTAGAAAATCTGTGCGATCGGGGAATCCGGAGACAGGATCACCGTCTTATTATCGCCGGTCATGGAAGCCTTCAGTGCATCCAGGCTTCTGACGAAGGAATAGAAATCCTGTTTGGATTCATCGGAATAAGCTTCTGACAGAATTCTCATGTATTCCGCTTCGCCCTCGGCAATGAGAATCTCCGCATTTTTATTGGCCTCCGACAGGAGAACATTGACTTCCTTATCTGTGGTATTGCGGATCTTCTGTGCCTCAGAGCTTCCCTCTGCGGTATAGGTTGCGGAGATGTTTTCACGTTCGGAGATCATACGCTCGTACACAGCGGCTTTGTTGTCACTGGGCAGATCCAGCTGTTTGGTTTCGAAGGAGAGCAATTCAATACCGTATTGCTCAGTGGTGTTCCCAATGTTTTTCATAATGGCTGCAGCCAGCTCTCCGTCACGCCCGGAGATGACGTCGTTCTGGGTCGTACTGCTTATGATATTTTTCGTAGAGTTATATACGATGGTGTCCAGACGGCTCTCTGCGTTGGAGATGGAGGAGTTCAGGGTCTGGGCAAATTTCAGAGGATCATTGATCTGCCATAAAATGTAACTGTCACAGATCATGGTCTTCTTGTCACTGGTGATGACATCGGAGGAAGACAGATCATAGAGCAGGATCTCCTTCGGAAGCTTATCGACGCTCTGTACAAAAGGAATCTTAAAGGTAACACCTGCAGAACTCACTACATGGTCTACTTTACCGAACTGTCGGATCAGACTGTATTCGTTTTCGTTGGTAACGACAATGCTGGAGGATCCGATGACCAACAATGCCAGTACTAATAGAATCAGAGATATATTTTTCACTTTTTTCATATTTATAAAACTGCCTTTCTGTAGACAATGGTTATTGTGCAGCTTCAGAGGTGCTGCTCTCCGAAGAAGCGGAAGCGGTACCTGTGAAGGATTCCAAAGGATAGAAGGTCTGTGTATTGCCGTTGGGGCTTTCGATGACAACCTTAAGGTCAGGCAGTACTTCTTCCATGGTCTCGTAGAACATACGCTGTTTGGTGACGGTCGGGTTCTTGATATATTCCTCGTACATAGCGTTAAAACGCGCAACCTGTGCAGTAGCCTCATTGATGCGCTCGGTCTTTTGCGCCTCAGCGTCTTTGATGATACCGTCGGCCTGTGCCTGCGCCAGAGGAAGCTGTTCATTGCGGTACTTATTGGCATTGTTCAGGGCAGTTTCTTTTCCCTGCTTGGCGGTTTCTACGGCCTTGAAAGCCTCCATGACTTCGGAGGTAGGCGGCTCGGAATCCTGGATCGTGATGTTCACCAGCTGAATACCGATATCCTGTTCGCTCAGACGCTCCAGAATCATTTCTTTAATAGCAGCCTGAATCTCATTTTTACCGGTGGTCAGTACGTCATCTACCGGATAGCTGCCGATGACAGTGCGGATACAGCTCTGGCTGATGTTACGCAGGATCAGCACAGGATCTTTGGAAGCATAGACTGCTTTTACCGGATCGCTGAAACGATACTCTACGAAGAAATCTACGTTGACAAAATTGTAATCGGAAGTGATCATGAGAGAATCGTCAGTTTCCGAAGAATTGGAATCTACATCATATCCCAGGGAAAATCCCTGAATGGTGGTATTGACCTTGCGGACCTGCTGGATGAACGGTATCTTAAAATGAAGTCCGGGATCCGTAACCGCTTTGGCCTGTCCTAAGGTGATCAGAACTGCCTGCTCCTGCTCACGGATCTGGTAAGTGGAATTAAAAGTAAAAATAGCGATTACCAGAATCACAAGAATGATGCCGGGGATTTTCCACCAGCTTTTTTTCGTTTTTGCTGCTTCCGCGGTGCCGGAACCTAAATCTTCAAAGCCGTTCTGGCGATTACGGAAGGAGTTAAATTTTTTCATAAATAATATGCTCCCTTCTTACTGGAATTCGTTTACTTGTTGTTACTTTACTATATGATGATGCCAGTGGCACATGTCTAGCACGGACCGAAGCGGAGCGGAGACGTGGGAGTGCGTAGCACGGAACAATCCGTAGGCATCAAAGTCGGGGGCTTTTGACCCCGACATCACTATATTAAAGGATGAATGAAAGGAAGGCAATGGAAAGTTCTGCACGTTAAAGATAGTTAATGCAGGATAAATTAATTGCTTAAGTCATAGAGCTATGGTGAATTAACAAGTAAGAAAACATGGAGGAACAAATATGAAAACGAGAATTTTGAAAACGATGCTCATTTTTGAAACCATGGTAATAATACTTATTTTTGTGTGGATTTTTTTCGATGTAGCGACGGGTAATAATAGAACAGAGGTACTTCGTGAAATTTCACCAGATGGGGGTTATGTGTTACTCATACAGGAACTGGGCGAGCCGAGTTCTTTTTACGCAATAGACCGTCTTAAAGTGACACTTTACGAGAATAGTAGTCATGAACATTATTATGCTGAGTTTAGGGTAGACGTATCTACAGGAGGGGGTCCTGCTGAATTTGATATTGAATGGATGGAAGATGGTGTTCAAATAGTTTTATATGGGAATAAAGCTCAGTATTATTTTTTGCCGTTTAAAACTTTTGAGGATGCAAATAGATTTCCACAATGACTTATATATCTTCTTTTAAAATGTAGATAGTATTTCAACATATACCAGTATTCTTAAAAAGGAAAAAGAAAACGGCGAAGAAGCGTCCAATTTGGACGTTTCTTTTGTTACTATTGCTACATCTGACTGATTAAAAATAAGCCGTGGTAGTGTAGTTTCTTTCCTGCATAAAACGGCAGACTGATGATAATCCAGTTCTGTAATAACGGCAGTGATGGTATCAAATGCTGACAGCGAAACTGTGAAGGATTCGTTCCTCGTTTTCATGTCTCTTGCAGTATTCCCAGAAATTTGCAATATACACTTCGACAGACTCTATTGGTTCCGGTGCGATAGGTTCTAATGCATCCAGTTGATGGAGCAGGGAGATTACAACATTGGAGGCAAATTCCTCGTCGGAAGCATAGTCGATATACCAGTCTAGGAACTTATGAAGTTTCGGGACTTCTATCTTTTTATCGTTAGTATTCATATAGTAATCCCTTTTACAAATCAGTTTCAAAACCCCTTCATTATATACATGGCAAAAAAAGTAGTAGAATCTTACAAAAATGTAAAATATTGTCGAACGTATTGTCGAAAAATAGCAGAGTACATAGAAAAAGGTGCTCCGTAGGACACCTCTATGCAGCTTTTCTTGTAGATGCATCAATGACAATCTTTGCAGTTCTTTATCAGATAGCAAAATGACAGCGTAAATCGCAAAGCAGTGCCAGTTAGGGACATTATAGTGCCAAATTTACCGAATAATTGATTGGTAAACATATAATGCAGGTACTGAAGGAACAAAAAGTAATATAAATATGTACAGTAGAACCGTTACATTACCTATGATTAACGATATTTTCAATTCATGGGGAAAGTACATATTAATTTTTTCCTTATAGTTTACATATTTCCACGAAAAATCTTTCTCATTTATATGAGAAAAGAAACTGGGAAACTTTCGGAGAAAATAAGACAAATACAAAAAGGCAATAAAGAAGAAATCGTAGAGGTAATTAATCAGTTCGATCCGCTAATAAAGAAATATCAGAGAATTCTTTATAAAGATGCTGCGGAAGATGTAAATGCTGAAATGGTTCTGGCACTTTGGGAGGCAGTGCTGAGAATAAAATGTATAGAAAGTGAAGCACAATGTGCGAAATACCTAATGAATGCTCTAAAAAATAAATTTTTCGAATTATATAGAAAGAGTCGACACAAGAATGATAATGAAACACAGATAGACGAATTTATAGCGATAGAAAAGGGATATATTGATAAAGACTATGCTGACGTTACTACAGAAATTGATGTAAAAAAATATTTACAACGATATACAGGCATGAAATATGAAATTATGTATTTGATTATGGTAGAGCATTTATCAGATATAAGAATTGCGGATAGACTCGGTATATCAAGGCAATATGTTAATAGACAAAGAAGAGAATTACAGAAAAACTATATAGAAATGAGGAATAAATAAATGGATAACATAAAACATAAAGGTATTATTATCGCTATGGGGATGTGGATTGTTGAAAAATTTGGATTGCTTGGTCCGCTACTGTTCGTATTATGTATTTTGATGCTTGTAGATTATTTCTCAGGTATGCTGGCCGCAAAAAAGGAAGCGATAGAACATCCGGGAAATAGGAAGTATGGGTGGAATAGCAGAAAAGGAATTATTGGAATATATAAGAAAGTAGGCTATATACTGACAGTATTAGTGGCAATGTGTACGGATTATTTGATTTATGAATTATCTTATAAATTGGATATAAAAATCGGAGTCAATACGTTGTTTGGAGCGATAGTATGTATTTGGTTTATTCTGAATGAGGCTCTTTCCATATTGGAAAACGCTGGTAGAATGGGCGTAAAAATTCCGACATTTCTATACAGAGTGATTTCAGATCTACAGAAAAAAGTAGATGATAATAATTTACAGTGAATTCTGTGAAAAATAGTCTTATATAGGTGCAAAATAGGGAACTACACTAACTTAAAATGGGTATAGCGGAGTTGATTAAGGGAGTATACCCATGAATGGAACATATGATGATTTTTTATGTAGATTGAAAGAGCAAAGAAAACAATTAGGTCTGTCGCAAGAGCAAATGGCTCAGAGAGTTCATAAAACACAGAGTAATTACAGTAAGGTAGAGCTTGGGCTACAGAGATTGAGTTATGAAGAATTAAAATATTTGTCTGAGTCAGGGATAGACATTTATTATATATTTACCGGATATCGTGGTAGTGGAAAATATGTGGATTTTTTTGAAAGAAAAACATATGCGGAGATTTGTAGTTATTTAGGTATTATTTATGCTGTCTTATCTTTAGGCAATAATATAGAGAAAAAATTTTCTAAAGTATCTGAGGAAATGTTGTATATACCGTTAATTATTTCGAAGGAAAAGAGCATTAATGCCTTTTTAACACTACGCCGCATATCAGGATATCAACAAAAAGTAATGGCAGATAAAATAGGGGTAGATGTTAAAAAGTTAAGAGAGTTGGAAAAAGATCGTTGCCTTCCAGATAGTGAAATACTTTGGAAAACATATCATGAATTTGGAATTTCACCAATGTACATATTAAAAGATAAAGAAGGGATAATTCATGAAGTAGATGCGCTTCTGGAAATATCAGAAAAGAAATGTACAGAAAAGATACTGGAAATTGTGAGCTCGTTAGCAGAAGGCAATAAAGAATGAAAAAAATACTCATTATAGAGGACAACCAGCAGATCTTGACACATCTTAGTTATATTGCTCAGGAAATAAATAGTTCCAATAAAATATATGCATTCAAAAACTTAGATGAAGCATACAGATGTGCGCTAGAAAATGATATCGATTTGTTTATAGTCGATATCATTTTGGAAAAAGAAAAGCCAGGAGATATATCTGGACTTCAGTATGTGGAAAATATCAGAAAAATAGATCGGTACAGTTTTATTCCAGTAATTTTCGTGACATCGTTAGAGGATGCAAAATTTCATACTTATGAAAAGCTTCATTGTTATAGTTTTATAGAAAAGCCGTTTGATGAAATTAAACTGAAAAATCTGATGAAAGAATGTCTTACCTTTAAGGATACTCATCAGGTAAATAAGACCCTGTTTTTTAGGAAAGATGGTGTTATATTAGCTTTAGATCGAGAAGAATTTTTGTATAGCGAAAGTATTCAGCATGTCATGTATATTCATACAACAAAGGCGGGTATGCTATCAATACCCTATATAACGGTCAAAAAACTCTTAGAGGATCTTGACAGTAACGAATTTATACAGTGTAGCCGAAACGTGATAGTAAATAAAAAATATATAAATAATGTGGATACTGTTAACAGAATCATTGAATTAACAAATGGAGAAAGAGTAGAAATAGGCATCACTTATAAAAAGAAAATCAAAGAGAATTTTCCGGTATAACTGAATTTACAGAAATAAAAGATATTATACGAGGAGTTATGAGATGTGCTATACCATTGTGGGTTGCTTTTTGAGATTTGGACATTAATTATATGTATGCATAGAATGCATAATAAAAAAGTTAGAATAGATTTTTGGACGATCAATTTTTCTTTTATTTCCATGATAATATTGGAAATAATTTATTTTTTTGATTTCAATAATATAACTTCTATGGTGATATACTTGACTATGATGGGGTATAGCTTTGCAAGATTTCGGGAAAATTTTTCGCAGGCAGTAATTACAGTCATATTAACCATAGTAATAATAGCAACAGTACAGTTCGTAAGTGCATTTGTCGTTAACTTGAGTTGTATTTCTAATGTGGAGACAAGATTTTTTATCATCAATTTTAATACTATGCTTATAACATTCTGTATGACTCGCGGCATGTGGATGCATAAGCTATCGACAGCAGTTAGAACCTTTGATCATTTCATAATACTAGGATTATTGATTATTGTTATGATAGTTTTCGCAATGCTAATGGAAAGTAAGATGCGTGGGCAAATGCACTGGATGTTTTATGTTTTCGTAATACCTGCGATAGTGTTAGTGCTTGGGCTGATTGTAAAGTGGTATATGGTTATAAAAGAGAGGGACTGCCTAAAGGGAGAATTAACTGTGGCAAAGGGTGAAAATGGTAAATATGATGATTTACTTTTATCTATAAGAATGAAGGAACATAATTTTAAAAATCATATTGCGGCATTGTTTGCTTTAAGCTATACAACAAAATCATATGATGAGTTGGTATTTGCACAAAGGGAGTATTATGGAAAAATTAAAGAAGAAAACAAATATGTGAAGCTTTTATATTTGGGAGATAGTATTGTGGCGGGATATTTATATGAAAAGTTTTGTGATGTGGAAAGAAAAAATGGGCATGTAGAATATGATATTAGAGGGCAATTTTCTACTAGTGAAGTTCCAGACTATCATTTGATAGAAATGTTGGGAATATTAATTGATAATTCTGTGGAGGCCCAGGATGAAAGACCACAGCTAAAATTTTTCTTTGAAGAAAGAGATAATACACTTATATTTAAAATCTTGAATCCTTATCCGTACATAAAATATGAAGAGATGAATACATGGTTTGATTTGGAACACAGCAGTAAAGGTGCAAAACACGGATTGGGGTTATACTATGTGAAACAAATATGCCAGAAATATAGAGCCAATATCATTTGCAGAAATGTAGAGTGCCAAGGTAAAAATTGGATAGAGATGAACTTAGAAATTGAGAAAGCGAATAGGTAACAGCGACCTATTCGCTTTCTGTTTTACAGAGAAGTCTCATCAATAGAGGGATACGGGTATTCTCCAAATAGAACAATGCTGGGAAGGGAAGTATCCCAAATCCATGAGAGTGCAGCAATTGAGCACAACAAGTTATATATCATTTATACGACCTCCTTTCGCAAGTATTTTCGCTGCGAGTAGTTGAAGCGAATGTAATATAATCATCCAGCTACCGGCTACCATATACCGGTTTTGAGGGATTATATATAAAATCAATGAAAACAGAAAGATAATAGAACAAGTTACATTTCGACAGAAATATAACTGCTTCTTTGGAAAATTAATACGATATTTAGAAAGAACGGGCCCAATAAGGTAACATATGCAGAAACTTATGGATAAAAGAAAAATCTGCATGTAAAGCGGTAATGTAATATTAGGAAAAATAAAAACAAGACTGCTCATATATAATACAGAAGCAAGTAGGCAACTCCAATAAGAATAGAAATGGAAACCTCCTGAAAAACTTCTTAAAAAGCACATAAAGATTAACTGAAAAAGAAATAATAATATTTCATTTCGAAATAATATTCCCATTATAAGCATTTTGCTTAATTCCGATCCAAGACTTTTAATTACGAAGATAATTTGTTCTGCCTGGTAATTACTTATATTATATTTCTGCTTTATATTTGCTTTGAAATTATTCATATAGCTGTTCTCCTATCGTATATGTAATTAGAATATCAACTCTGATGAATATTTACGTATATTTGACCTAAATGAGATATATTTTGCTTAAGCATAGTAAAACTTGATTCTTGAGATGAAAAATAAGATTTAGATGAAGAAAAACTGCAATCAAGTTAAAAATGCATAGTGTTTGATAGAATAATGTATAATAAATAGCTATTACGAAAGATAAAATATGATGGGAGCAAAGATAAATGGAAAGGAAAAAAGTAGGAAATAGGATAAGAGAATTACGAGAAATGCATAACTATACCCGAGAAGGAATGGCTGAGATGGTAGAAATATCGCCCAAGTTTTTGTATGAAATAGAATCTGGGAAAAAAGGATTTTCATCAGACGTTTTGTGCAAAATAGCAAGAACACTTACTGTAAGTTGTGATTATATTATGTATGGTGAAGAACATAGTTTAAGAAATGGTGAAAAAATATATTATATATTGAATCAATTGGAAACTGAACAGGCAATCAAAATACAGTTTATTTTAAAAATATTGATTGAAATATGTGATGCAATGTAATATAAAGGTAAGTCGGTTGAGATGTTATGTGAAGGACTACGGAGAGAAAAAACTTGATCTGTTAAAGTACCGCCGCAACTGTTTTTTCAAGTACAAATTACCTAAAGGTATTTTTATTATACAAGAAACAGAAGGAGCATTGATAGCACCAAAAAAGTATGATACGATTAATTATCAAGATTATGTGTTGTATTAGTGTAAAAATTACATGTAATATTTTATAAAAGACCGTTTTGCCCTTAGAGCCCTTAGAGTTGGACGAATATTTGCCATAATGTATAATGAACAAGGAGAGGTAGGAAAGTTATATGAAGAAATTATTAGATACAAAATTTGCACCTAGAAAAATACTACTATTAATGATGAGTGGTATTTTTTTTATGGGATGTGCGGATAATACCGATGAAAGTGAAGCGGTTTATCAGGCGAGTACCATTCCTATCGAATCTGGAACCGAAATAAGTGTAGATTTAGATGGAGATGGGAAAGAGGATAAAGTGCGCGTTGAAGATAACGGCGATAGCGATGACTTAGCAAAAGATGGTACACGGCTCATAGCGAATGTGAATGGCGTAGATACGGCAATAAAGGATTATGAAGGATATGTTTATAGTTCGAGGATTACTACCGGTGATCTATCAGGAGACGGTAAGGCGGATGTATTATTGAAAAGATATATCTTTGGAAGTAATTATGGCGCTACTGAAATTTATATTCTGCATTTAGAGGATAGCGGTTGGGTGGAATATCCATATAACTTTATACATAATCCAAATATTGATTTAGAACAGCCGGATAAATTCGGTGATGTTGAGTACTGGTGGGATATAGAATCGTATATCGGGGCAACCTTGTTTGAAAAAGACGGAAAAACGATGGTTCGTTTTATCTCATTACAATATGAAGTCGATGACGAAAACACGGTAAAATGTACAGAGGTATCTTATCGGAAAGATGGATGGTATATAGAAGATATTAGGTTGATTGATAATTATTACGATAAGAGAGAAGAATTACTAGCACCGTGGGAAGGTTGAGCATATTTTTTCCTAAGTTTTGTTATATTAGGTTACAAATCGAATACTTTGAATATTTGTTGACAGTGATCCCAGAACACATGGAAGACACAGATCGCAGTTTTCTGGAGAATCTGCTTCCCTGGTCACCAAAGCTGTCGGAGAACATCCAAAAGTAAATTTACTGCAGGCCGCAAAAGCGGCCTATGGTTGTCAAGGTACTCGTTATGGAACTTTATGATATTCTATTCAGTATGATACCGAATATGAAAGTGTTTTGGGACTTGGGATATATACCCTTACTATTTAAATATTACTGTGATACAGAAAAAGGATGATTCATATTGGGGTGTGGTGAGAATGTGGGTACAGAAGAAAATATAGTGCATGGATCGGAAAGTGATTATTCTATTATTTGCAACTATGAATTTTTTGGTGTGAATAATACAGATTTGATTGTAGCATTGTGTATGCGAAGATAAAGAAAACGGAGGGTATAGCGAAATGAAGTATATTAAAATATTACCAGTATGGTTATGTGTTCTTTGCTTGACAGGATGTTGTGAAACAGAAAATGAAATAGGTGCAACGACAGAAACAAATAGTGAAGGTGAAACAGAAGGAACAGCGTTGCAGGAAGCATATGCAAATGAATCAAAATATGAAGAAATTATACAAATAAATGAGGAAGAAGAAAATTTGGATGAAAGTGATTCCATAGAAAAAATAGAAAAATATAAGATACCGGAACAATCATTTGATGTTTACTTAGATGACTGGGGCGAGGTTACATTTGTATCTTGCAGGCCATCGCCTAATGAGCTTATTGATTGGAAAGTTGCTTCATTTTATTTAATCAGAGATGATGAGATATTATATAAATTTCCCTATCGGTTTGAAAATAATAGTTCAAGGGGGTATATAGGAACATTTTATAGTGTTGGTGCAGTTGGTTTTCGCGATATAAATGATGATGAAAAAGAGGACATTATAATAATAACATATTATCACTCAGGAGCAGGACCAACGGGTATGGTTCCACGTCCCGGTGTTACAATATATTTAGCAGGAGAAAATGAATTTTATCTTGCAGAGGATATGATAACAGATGTTGAAGCGAATATTATAGAACAGGATAGGACTATTGCAAATATATATAATTTTTTGATAGAAAAAGAACCCATTATGCAGGAACAATGGGAAGATACATATAGAGATATTATAAGTAATATAGATGATAATTTAGTAGATCCCTATAGTTTAAGAACAGATTCAAATGAGTACTATTATATCGCAATACATGATTTTGATAATAGCGGAGAGCCTGAATTAATAATAGGAGACAGCGTATCTGTGGCCATATTTACTTATACAAATGGTACGAGTAAAAAGGTTGCCGATTTATATGAGCCTGTGAATTGGGGAGGGATAAATGGGCTATGTTATAAAGACAATAAGCTGCTTCTTGTAAATGCTGGTTCTGATGGATGCGGATATGTAGGCTTCACCTATGATAAGGGAAAGTACTTAACAGGAATTTATGATGACTATAACCCGGAGGTGGCAACCATCAATGAAAAAAAAGTTAAAGGAGAAGAATTTAGGAAGCAATTTAATTTAACTGAATTTCGGGAAAGTGATAATAGTCTTCCACGTATTAAACTTTGGGAAAATGTTGGTAGCATTCCACGTATTAAAATAGGATTTGAAAACAAGGGTACTTTAAAGATAGAAGATGAAGAGATGGTAATAGATGATTTGGATTTCAGCGTATTGCAGTGGTAATATAGTAGTGATATGAACTGTTTACTTTTAGAGAGAACAATTATCACCCCTGATAATATAGTCAGGAGATGATAATTGTTTCACAGATAATCCTTATTTTAACTACTTTGAAATTGTTTAAATCTTTAATAGGCAGGAATAATATGATTCAGCATAACCTCTTCTGCTAGGTGTATCAAGATAGTATTTGCTGTTACAAATATTTGGCTCCTGAGAAAACCGATCTAATGTTAGCCAACTAGAGTTGGCACAAGCTGATTTAACGTCCTCCCAAGTATCTTGATTATAACATCGTTCATATAGTGCTGTAAAATAGTCTGCTGCTTTTTTTACACTGTTAATAGTGTCTGTATCCTTCAAGAAATTAAAACAAGTTACCGCCTGACTATCTTCATAGGTGCCACTACTAGTTCCCTCTTCTAAAATAAATGCTGCCTGTATAGCGATATCTGTTTTAGAACCGGATACAGAATTTGCATATGCTTCAAGATTATCACTTCTAGGCGGTAACCACTGGCAAATACCAACGGAACCTTGATCACCGCTCCATTTAGTATTAAAAGAACTCTCTGCATGAATATTTCCCATTATTCCTGCAATAGCAATTTTTCCAAAACCGGCATTGAGTAAGCACTCATATACGACTTGCTGATTGGGGTCGAAACGTTTATTGATATCGTCAAAGTTGACGTTATAAATGGCAGCATCTAGTGCGATAAGAGTTTTTTTATCTGCTTTGCCATCAATAGTAAGGTTGTTTTCTTTCTGGAAAGTTCTTACAGTGATATCTGTTCCACTACTAAATTTACCATCAGGTGTTCCGCAATTATATCCTATTTTGTTAAGTTTTGTTTGCATTGTTTCAACACCAGCACTGTATCGTAGTTGACTATCAAACTGATAATATCCCATTCCAGAAAGAACCTGATCATATGTATACCGTGAGTTATCGTAGCCAGGGATGGGAATATAGTTTTCAGGAGCAGTAGCAGTTTTGCGTGGAGATGCAATACATTTGTCGTAGTCCATTCCGCTAAATGTGGAGTTTGCCACACTAATTTCAGCAAATTGATCATACGCCCAGTTTTCAGGCATTTTCTGACCTATATTGCATGTGAATCCGGAGGACATATCGCATACAAAACTGCTGGTGCAAAGATCCATTTCAGCCAACTTTGTACATATGTAACGGGGACCATATGCTCCAATCTTATAGGCATTACCTAGAGCTGTCTTGACACTTCTAAAGTAAGGAAGAATTTTACTTTCAACATCTGCCATTAAAACATCATAATCTACGCAGAAATATATTGTAGCAGAGGATGGAAAACCAAGGTTCTGTGCTGCTTCTTTGGCAGTCCGTGCATCTTCAGTTCCTTGTTTTGCTGTAAAGTAGGATGCTTCATTTCCTTGTGTCTGAAAGATAGGGAAAACGTTTAATCCTGCAGATTTTAGAATTTCCATTTCTTCATACGTCATAGCCTTATCGAATGTGCTGTTTGGAGTATTGGTTAAATATCTTCCAATATCTGTATATCCTGCATTTTTTATGGCAGCGGCATTTTCAAGCGAGATTTTCTTTGATGTATCCAAAGCGGTAGCTTTTCGATTGGATGCACCACGGCTTACAATTAGTGAAGCCCATGCCTGCTTTCCACAAATACCATCTGCATCTAAACAGACAAATTTCTGAAAAGCATACAAACTGTTATAAGTGTTTGTATCAAATGTTCCGCTATAAGATCCCGGATAAAAACCATTAATCGTTAAGCACCATTGCAATAACCGCTTTGAATTTGTGTATCCATTAGTGTTTTTAGAAAGAATGGGAGCCTTACTTAATGTACCATCGCCAAAAGAACCATCAACAACTGCTCCCCATTCTAACTGTATTGCTTTAATCAGATTTTTGTGTGATTTTCGTTCCCATACTCCATTAGGAGCAATTAATCCGATTTTTGATCCATAATACTTGTTAAGCCCCATCTGCACTTCATGTCGATACGTATCGTATATATCATCAGTTTCTTGGAAGGAATAGCCGTCTGTATTCATTATGCCCTGAAGAACATAAGGATACACAACTTTATCTGGTTCTATACCAGCAGCCAATTGAAAATTATAAATGGCATTTGCAGTAAAAGGACCGAAAATTCCTGTAAAACCTTTGGGCGAAATTCCTTTGCACCATAATGAACCCTGTAAAATGAAAATAATATTCCGAGGAATTTCAGAATCCGGTATAAGACTTTCTCTTAGAGTAGGACATTTGCTTAGTGTGTCATTACCGAATATGCCATCAGGGTTACTGATACCAATTTCGATCTGTAGAGCATAAATCAATGCTTTAAATGTTGCCTGACCTGTTATGCCATCTTCATCGACAACAGGAAAGCCAGCAACATCTCCATAAGTTTTGTTTAACCATTCTTGTGTTTGTAATACCCTTGAATCCATATAAATTACCACCTTTCAGTATTTTTTATGTTTACATTTAGAATAAAGCCTTTATAAAGATTAAGGTAAACTTGATTTTTTGATGACTGCACGAATGTGCGAATCTGAAACGTTGATTACAGAACTTCCGTTTGTTCGGATATTCCTTCCATAAGATCTCTTAAAAAATTTCTGTAAATACGACAACGTGGATAGTCCACGATTTGTTTAATTTAAATCTGATAGTCCATATTTAGTTTTTTCTAAAAAGAGGAGACATTCATCACAAGAATGTCTCCTCAGACTGTAGACAAAACGCTTCCAGATTGTTAGCTAAAAGTGTTTTATTTACAGTCTGAGGGTACAGCCAATAATGCTGTACCCTGCTTAACTATATTAGATAGAACCAATTAAAGAAGCATTGGAAGAAAAATCAGAACCTTTAGTATAACCAAGATCAACAAAAGCATTTGAATTGGAAACAATTCTTTCATATTCGCCGGTTCCGATTCCTGTTTCCAGGTAGATAACTGATAACCACTCCGGGTGAGATGCACCAGCTGTTGAGCTTTCGCACAGAATGCAGCGATCCTTAAATGCTAATTTTCCGATAAGAGCGTTTCCAGAGCGATCAAATAATTCTTCAGAACGACGCATTTTGAAACCATAATAGGTTTTATTGTTGATTTTTTTAGTAAACTTGGCAAGGGAACAGATATTGTTTGCCAATACCTTGTCACTTTCACTGGCAGCAATCCAACCGTGCGCCAATGAGCCATCACTCGCACGGAAAGAAATTGCCTGATAAGAATAGCCGGCGGTATTTCCTTCCCATGCAGATTTCCATGTAAAAAGTTCGTTGTTATACAAGGTACCAATCTGTTCATCCGCATTGTTTTCCTTGTAAATAGGGTAAGATTTTCCACTGCGATTTACTTTTACAATAGCCATATAATAACCTCTCTTTTTTATTTTAGCTTCTGCAGTTGCTATGATACATATAAAGAGTAATCCAGTATAATTGGAAACCAAATTTTTAAATAATTTAAAAAATGAAAACTAAGGGGCAAAAATTGGAATGAATAAAGTATTATAGATTTCCTGTTTCACGGATATGATGTGGAAGACATTTAAGATAAATGCCACCATAATCATGGCTACAAGAATATAGACAAAAGTACTGATGTAGGATGCGTCCCCCCTTTCGGACTTTAATGATTTTCTGATATGCAATCGATCACCTCTCGATTTGAAAAAATAACGCAGGAAAGCTAAAGGGGGGAACTTTTCTGCGTTATGTGAAGGATAATTATTCACGGTGATTATTGTAGCATAGCAAAATGATAGCGTAAATCGCAAAGCATATCTTTTGCTATGCTAAAGTGAAAAAACTATCCGTACCGAAGCGGAGAACGGCTAGAGAAACTACTATTGGAGCCGTTATCACAGCGACGGCTAGATAGTGGAAAAGGACTTAGACAAGCACATTGATGATTACAAAGAGCTGTTTTAGGTGCAGAAGCGCAACGAGGCCGGAAACTAGCGGAGTATTCCGCTACTATTCCACTCAGCGGGCACGCTGACCTCGGTACATGCCCGAAGCCGCCCGAAAATACACCTGTGGAGATCATTGAGTTCCAGAGGGACTATGAAAAACTTTGGGACGAGTGTCCGATGTTTTCACAGAACTGTCTGCGCTGGTGGAAAAGTAACATGAGGGTGACGGGGCTGGCCTGTCGTCCTCTTTTTTCTATTTAAATGATGAATTGCTGACTTGAAATTTTAAATTCCAGTGCTTTTATTAAATTATATAAAGCCTAATCTACAGAGAACTGGTATAATTAGCTTAACGTCCCATAAAATATCTGAATTTAAGGCATGGTAAACAAGCTTCTGGACATCCGGTGTGCGAGACTGAATTCCACAGGCCACATCCTAAAAATGTGAATTGTTAAGTTCCAGTCTGACAGCAGATTTTTATGATAAGTTAACGGTTAAAGCGTATCAGCTTAGGCGTCAGATTGACCTCATCGGGTGGAATCGGTCTAAGCTGAAGTGCTTTTAGGATTCCAATGCCGTAGTGTTCAAGGACCACATCGTATGGGGTGCGACCGCCAAGACTTTCCCGGGGAGTGGAGTTTATATGATCTACGATGGTACGCAGATCCCACTGGGTGAGAAATTCAAAGCTAGTCTTTTTTGGCAGAACCATAAGAAGCATGGTGTGAGCCTGCTCAATGCCACCCTTTTGACCACTTCTCGTAGGATCGCAGAAATAGATACTGGAACGTACAATTCCACAGGAACCGTTTTCCAGTGCTTCCGGGTTTCCGAATTCAGCGTCTCTGTCGGTCAGAATGACATTAAATAATTTTAGGAAATCATAGGTACCTAGCTGATGCTCCAGCTCGTCAAAAATAAGCTTTACAGCGCCCTGGGTGCAGCGGTTCATGATAAAAGCCAGAAACAGCTTTTCCCGGGTCAGGAAGAAAGTCAGGATAACCCGTTTGGATTTCTGGGAAGAATGAACGGTATCCATTTCTGCAAAAGAATCAGAACCAAGATTTTGAAAATCAGTAAACATGCGCCGTTCAAAAACAGTACGGTCCTTGATCTGTGTTTTATGTACCTTACGTGGTTTAAACTTGACTTTGCGTTTGAGGTCGATATTTCTGGCGGTGAGAACACCGTCATCCAGATAAGAATAGAGAGTCCTGACAGACATATCCAGTTCCGGATGGTTTGTGAGGATCTGATAGGGGGACTGCCCATGATAGATCAACGGTGTGATGAGCATATCTTTTTGATGAAGTTCGTGCTTTGTCATGTTTATACCAGCTCTGGATGATGAGAGGCACTCCCTGTATTTGCGGTCCGCATAAATGGCATCGTAACGGTATTTATGGGCAATGGTGCAGTGGTTGATGGCTTTCGGGCAACCATTGCAAACGTAAGGGGCTTTGTCAAGGCGGACACACCGTTCCCTGACATAATCAGCACAGGTCTGATTACAGGTGGGACAGGAGGTGCACTTGATGTTGCAGAGAATGGTCTTGCCGCATGCATTGGGGGGGGAAATTAACTTTTGTAATTTTCAGAGAGTGTCTTGCTGCTTGCTAATAGTAGAAAAGTAACAAAAAATATAGTATAATTTCAACAGAAATTTGTAATGTCAGAGGTGAATGATTGTGATAAATAGAACACTAAATGAAGATGAAATATACAATATTACGGAAGCCTTTCGCATGGCAATACTTGATGCCAAATATGATAGAAGATTTCAATATAGAGATAGGATGAGCAATTTTCCGGGAGGTTGCTGTGATGATGCAAGTGACCTTTTAGCATATTATCTACTTGAAAAATACAATATTCACACGGAACAAGGAAATGGAGTTTATCGTGATGATAACCCTGAACATACTACAAACCACGCATGGCTAATTGTGAATGGAGAAAGTTATATTGATATTACAGCAACTCAGTTCATGTTTTGTGGAGCATTTAAAAAGGATATATATGTAGGAAAAAGCTTTTATTTTTATGAAGAGTTAGAGGATGTAAAGATTTATAGAAATTGCGATATTACACGGGATAAACGTTTATGGAAAGATTATCAAATTATTATGAAGTATTTGCCGGATGATTTGTAACAATTTAGATTTGATATTTCGTTTTGAATAATTCACGGATTGGAGTTGAATGATATGAGCAAAAAGAAGGATGGACTTATCGAAATCCTTGCAGACTATTTTAGGTCTTATAAAAGTTATGAATTAGATGGAGTCTTAAAAGGATATGGCATATCTCCAGATGAAACACTTAACCCGAATAGCAGTAAAAAAGTGTATGCTCGGTCTGGACTTGTAAAAATGACAGAAGAAGAGATAGTAGAATTATCGAAACGAATTGCGAGAGATGCAGAGAGTATTTCTTTTAATAAGCAGATGGAAGAATATTTTGGTGACAGCATATTTGAATTTACCTATATTACTAGAAGAAAATTGGCAGAATATTTCGATACGTGTCCGAATTTTGAGGGCAAGATGAAATTAGATGAATTATTACAGGGTATCTGGGATATGAATGAACCTTGTACAAGGGATGAGGATTTATTTATATTCGATAGAATGACTCTTGGAGAATACATCATTAAGCATGTGGTAATAAATGATGATATGTCATATAAAGATATGTTGCTTGATATTTTGCAAATAAAATACATTAGCGACAACTCGATAATCAAATTCCTTGAAAAAATGGTTAATCCAGAAGTTAGGACAGGTGAGGAACAAACTCAATATGTAAAGGGAATTAATGAAATTATTGGCGCAGATGGCTTTCAGTTGGTTGTATCGGGAAAAATATCAAATGAATTGATTTATAAAATATATAAGCGACAAGCAGCAAAAAGCAATATGAAAAATCTTATTTTTGCTCCGTTGGGTAAAAAGCCAGATATAGTTATTGATGATGCCATTGCTAATGATATAAAAATTGTAGGAGATACAGACAATTGTCTGTTGTATGATTTTGAGCCTAATGCAGATGGATTATTATGGAACACACTTGTAAAATGGTGGGGTTCTGCACATGCAAGCGAAAATATTCAGAAAGATTTATTTAAGCGTTTACTTAATTCTTTAGATTCGCAACCGGAAAAAGATTTTTTTACTCAATATTATACAATATATCAAAATGCGAACGAGTACCCGGCACTAATTCCACAAGTATATTTACACTATGATCCTCATGCAAGGACTTGGAGAGGAAGTAATGTAGTATATACACATCAACGCATGGATTTCTTAATGCTTTTACCCAATGGTATAAGGGTGGTTATTGAAATTGATGGTAAACAACATTATTCAGAGGGAGATATTTCTTCTCCAAAGCTATATGCTGAAATGATGGTTGACACGAGAAAATTACAATTAAAAGGGTATGAAGTATATAGATTTGGCGGCTATGAGTTTATGGACAGTCAGCAAATGAAACAAACGGTTCGTGATTTTTTTGAGATGTTATTTAAAAAGTATTCTATATAGAAATACGGAGAAAGAGGTAGAAAAATATACATTCGAGGAGTGATGAACAAATGGGAAATTATTATGATAAAAAAAGTACTGGTGGAAGAACAACCTCAAAGATAGAAAATCAAGATTCAGTAGCAGCTATTTATGCGCTTGAACAATTACATTCTACAGATATTTTTGGTTTTGGTACAAAGATTGTGGATTTTTGTATAAAGTGCGAAGGTGAAGAAGATATAGAGATTTTCAATAAGGAAAAGCATATTTTTATTCAGCTAAAAAGTTCTGTTATAGGGAAAAGCGATTTTGCAGATATTTTAGAACATTATCTAACACTGAATAGTGATAACACTAGTACAGAGAATTTTTTTGTGCTAACTTCTTTTGTTCCTATACGAATAAACGAAAAGAATTTTAAAGAATATTTGGACGATTATGTGAAAGTTTTAGTAAATCCATACGAAACAGACGAGAAAAAAAATCAAGTTAAGGATGCTCTTATTTCGAATTTTGCTTTGTCAAAGTATGCAGATATTATTGATAAGGTTAGGGTAGAAGTAAGACCATTATTCAAGGATAGCAAAGATACAAAGGCAATATTCGGAAGGTATCTTAGGCTAAACTACATATTCAAAGACCCAGGAGACATAATTGTTGATAATTTGTATACCAACTTAACCAATAAGTTTGCTGAATTAAGAAGAAAAAGAGGCGCTATTACAAGAGCGGAATTGGAAGAGGTTGTAAATAGTGCAATAAGTAAAGGAAGTATTTTTTCTGGATTATCTTTATCCGTTGGTTATTCTAAAATAGAAAATGGTTATGTAGAAAATGAACAGAAAGTCAAAAAAAGAGATTTGATAATGGCAGGATTTAAAAAAGCCAAAAAAGATATAATGCGAGGATGGAGGAAAGCATATAGAAAGGAATTGATAATTAGTTGCATATTTAGTGCTAAAAGATGTCCTCAATGTGGACATCCAATGATGGCTAATATGATGGGGATATTTGGAATTGCATGTCCTGATTGTGGCTTTAATCCGTATGTGACAATGTTTATATTTTGTGAGTGCGGGGCGTATGAGGTTGTCAAAGCTCAGCCAGAATTAGAGGATGATAAGCAAATCCAATATTTAAAAGAATTCTTTGATGGTAGAGAAAGTGATGTGTGCAAAGTATGTGGGAAAAAATTGATTGATGAATATGTGGAAAATCGTATCTTTTATGCACCAATCCCATATCCGTATGAGGAAATAGATAATATAGATGAGATATACAAAAATAGTATATATTAATTACTGATTTATTGGCATAGAGCACTTAGGAGAAAATCTTAGGTGCTATTTTTTATAAAAATGGTGATATCGGAAAGGAGTAGACAAAAATTGAATAGAGTTTATTGTCACTGGTGTCACTGGTGGCAATGGCTCATGAACGAACCAGGAAGTCTATGTAAATTGGGTTGAAAACGGAGTAAACAGTGTTTATGGTGGAATTTATATTTCTTATGGTGATTATGAAATGACAGAGGATGTTATTTCTATACCGTGCGTTGAGGATGAACTTATTGTAAAATTTAGTGAAGTAAATGATAAGTTGGAAACTGTGGTAGAGGGTATTGTAGAGGTTCTTAATAAGATAGAAAGTCAATATATAGAACTTGAAATTTAGATTAGTGAGAAAAATTAAATTATAGCGATATGTGCAGGAAGGAGACAGTAGTATATTTCAGAAATGGAAACGAATTAGAGTAGTAATGATAAGTAGGCAATAAAAATATTATAAGGTGTTAACGAAAGGGGAAATCAAAGTTTTTGCTGGTTTTACGTGATTGTTTGCGGGATTTTTATTATGAGTTTTGAATAGGCAAACTTGATGGTTGGGTTTGATGGTCTATTTTGACTGGTAGTGTCCTCATTTTCTAAACACAAAACAGGGGTGTAATCTGGTCACGCCATTCAGTACCGGTATTGCCTGGGCGAATAAAGAAATCGATTGCGGAATCGTTCAAAATTCCGGTAACTGTTACTGGAGTATTTTAAATCATTGACCTTGCAATTGATAGATTTGATGGGACCACTTCATTCACCTTTCTGGAACCATGCTTTTCTACCATGACAAAAGGGTAAACGCTGTAATTCTTGTAAGTCATAAGGAGATTTGCGAAGGCTTTGAAAAATTCGTGTTTGAGTCTGGATATGTGAAAATAAGTTCATCCAGTTCTTTGTGGGCTACGATTGGTTTCCCAGCATTATGTGTATTGAACTGTATATATGGTTCTTTTTATTCCCGGAAAACCTCTAAGCAAAAAATGTATATTAGTTTTGGTAAAAACACATCTATTCATGCTGGACTGTGTAAAAGATAACCATGTGAATATGAAGACAGCTGGACTTAAGGAATAATTAATAGAGATTTAAAACATATGGAGTAAGAAGCAGACAGAATATAGAAGTTTTTTCATTTGAAAAGAATATTGTTAGTAGGAGCATAGACTGCACACAGATGTGTGGTTATATGCTCCTTCTTATATGGGATTGAAGTTCTTAAGAATCTTTTAGTTGCATCGATTAATGCTGCATTTACTGGTTTATGAAGGAGAAATTAGTAAAGATGAGAATAGTGGCGAGATGGGTAAAATGTACAGTATAAATTATGAGAATAGCGGAAAATATATTGACTCAGTATCAAATTATGGTATAATGAAATCAGAAAGGAGGTAGTCATGAATTATATAGATCAATTATCAAAAATGAATGATGAATTTGACAATCTTATGGTACAATTTGAATCCGAGTATTCAATTGAAAAGATTGTAGATGTGGTGAAGAAAATACCTGTGGAGTTAAGAGAAAAATCCATAAATCAATACCAGATTATAATTCGGAAGAACAAATGGTATTATCCAAGTTTATGCGATGTGGCTGATTTGCATCAATTCATGGAACGTTGGAGCGAGGTTCACAAAGAATATTTTTCTTTCGCTAGACAAGTGTTTGAAGAATTTAGTAAGAATAATTGTTCTTTAGACTGTCTCACTACAAAGGAAATATTGGACGAGGCAATTAGATCCGAGACTATGAGAGGTTGGGTTGGCAAAAGGTCTCCTTCGGGTTTGGATGCCCTTTTGCGACAGCGAGAAGAGATATTTACTTCTAGCAATATAAATCTATCTATGGACGAGGTAGATAATATTCTTGATTATTGGGGATTATATCATGATAGTGAGCACTTGTCAGCCGAACATGAGTTGATTCAACTGATGACTTCCGAGGATTACCAGGAAAAAAGAAACGAGGTTTTACGAAACTTTTGCCAGTATAATCTGGATAATCTTTTGGAAAAAGAAGAGTCGATTAAAGAGTGTCGCAATGTGGTCTCTGAGGATAATTTTGCAGAAGAACAACCTATTCAAGGGGCGGAGATACTTGAAGAGATAAGGGCTTTAAATTATCTTAATTTGAGTCTTGAGGTTAAATACAGTTTCAAAGGATTTGCAGGCTTAATGCATATGCTCGTTTTCTATGCATGTAAGTTAAAGACTGGAACTGAAAACGTATATGAAATGCTGAATAAGCTTAATTGATGAAAGGAGAATTACATATGAAGGTGTTAAATTGTGAAACTTCAAGAGTTGCTTGCCATTCGACTGGAATGATTTCTGGTCGTGTTGTTATCGTAAGAGGTCATTTGGATTTGAAAAATGTTCATACAGGCGACATAATAGTTGCTAAGCAGACAGACGTCAATTATACACCGCAGATGCTGATTGCTTCGGCCATCATAACAGAAGAGGGGGGAAGATTTTCACATGCTGCGACCTTTGCCAGAGAGAATCATATCCCGTGTCTTGTTGGATGTGTAGGCGTTATGGCTAAATTGACAAATGGAGATGTTGTTACGATTGACACACATAATAAACTTATTAGCGTAGCCTAAAGGAGAATGATATGAACAAGAATATTGTTGTTCTGGAGAATCTTTTATATGATTCTCCAGAACTGGGAAATAAAGTGAAAAACACAGCTATCTTGAGTAGAGAAGGAATCCGGGTTCCCCGTAGCATAGGTTTGAAATATGACATGTATGTGGAACAAATGAAAGATATGATTCCGCACATCAAGGATATCATTGTAAAAACGGATGATTATAGTGTAATGGCTGAAGAAATCTATGATTTTATCGTTAATGAAAGTTTCAAATATGCGGAGGATGTCTCAAATGCGATTGTGGAATACATGCCTAATGCAAAGTATTTTGCCGTGCGTTCTTCTGGGGCACCTTTTGTAAAAGGAAAGGAATTAATTGAAGACTCCAGTGGAGTATCGCTGGCAGGACAGTATGAGTCTTATCTTGAGGTTCCTGTCGAACACATTTCCAAGGCGATTATGTGTTGTTATGCTTCGTTATTTTCTGAGCGAGTTCTCCGTGCGTTTGATGTAAAAAATGACTTAGCATATTTGGATAGTCGTATGAGCGTTTTGATTCAAGAAATGTTCTCATCTGATTTGTGCGCTGTTGTGATGACGAAGGATCCTGTAGAACTAGAAGAAGTCTTTGGAATTGAAATAACATATGGAGCTTGCGAGGCATTGGTTTCTGGAAAGGTGCAAGGAGATCTATTCCTTCTGAATAGGCGAAATGGTGGTATTCTTGATAGGCAGATTGGTTCTAAATCATTTTGTATGAATCTTAAACCGTTTGATGGAAATGCAGCAGATAATGTAATTATTACAGAGACTCCGGATTATGAAAAGTCGATGTTCTCTGCTTCTCAAGAAATTATTTCAAAAATATTTGATATTGGAATGAAGATTGAGAATATTTTTGGCACTCCCCAAGATATAGAATTGGTAGTATTTAATAATGATATTGGAGTTGTTCAGACAAGACCAATCACAGCGAGAAGCAGTTAGATAAGAAAGAGGTAAAAATGAATAGTATATTTGATGATACAATTGCGGGAGTTAAGGAACTGTTAAACAGTAGCCTGACCACGAAAGCTGATGCACAGGATTTAAGTGATAATATAGGTGTATCCGTTGCTACAATGTACAGATATAAAAAGGAGCCAGAGCTAATTCCGTTCGGGATATTGTTAAAGATTAAAGAGTACTTAGGACATCCTATTAACACTCCTGATTATGTCTTGAAAAGCCCAAACGACTTTGTTGTTGCAGAGGAGCGTAGATTGAGTTTTGAACAATCCTGCTCAGGAGGATCTAGATATGTTGTTACTCCTATTTTTAGTGTGAATAGTGAAACAGAAGAGTTTACCAGGGCTGTTGCAAAGTATGATTATCCAGAGGCAACAGACGAACAAATCGAAAATCTTGTAAAAATTCGGCGAAAACGATGTGTTGTTTACAAAAAAGGTGAGTACAAAAGTTTCGAACTAATAGATGCAAGTAAGTATAGAGATTTCTATTTGGGAGTCAATAGATTTTCCATGTTATCGCAGGAATGTATTAATCGCCAAGTTGATGAGCTGGTAAAAAGTACTCTGCTTTCAAATGTTGAAAGGAGGATTTATTTGTATAATACGCCAGAGCTACCAGTAGTTTCGTGCTATGAAGTCGATACAAAGAAAAAGGCTTTTTTGAAATGTGTTGTTCGTGCAGATGATTTTGTCACAGAGTATACCAATGAGAATTCGCCGGAATCAGCTACAGAGATAAAAAAGATGTTTGACAAATTTTATGAAACAAAGACAAATCTAGTGACTCCAGAGGATGTTATTGATTTCCTTAAAAACCCTATGAAGTATCCTTTATTCTAGCTTCCAAAGGCGTATATAGACATAGAATTTGTTTGGATGTGGTGTGATTTTTATGGAACAGCAGATGTACTGTTGGTTCTATTAAAATATTTTAATTTATAATAATAAATTTAAAGGAGGATTTGTAATGAGTAGTGCATTATTGTTAATTGATTTTATCAATGAGAATGTGAGTTTTGAGGGTAAGATGGCAAAAAAAGGCTATCCGGACTATTGTCAGAAGAACAATACCCTGAGTAATGCGAAGAAATTGTTGTCTAAATTTAGAGAAAGCAATAATTTAGTTGTGCATGTAAAGGTTGGATTTTCGGAAGATTATAAAGAGCAGCCAAAGCAATCGCCCTTATTTGGTGCCGCTGATAAATTTCAGGCATTTCAATTAGGCGGATATGGATGTGAGTTTTGCGAAGAACTTACGCCTAATGAAGACGAGCCAATTATTATCAAACATAGAGTAAGTGCATTTTTTGGTACTCCATTGGAATTGGTATTGAGAAATAATAATATTACAGATTTATATATTTGTGGAGTGGCTACAGATTTGGCAGTTCAGGCAGCGGCCAGAGATGCTCATGATAGAGACTTTGTAGTTCACGTTGTGGAGGACTGTTGTGGTGCGGCTAATGAATCGGATCACACTACTTCTTTATTTCCCTTAAAGAAGATTTCACATGTCATTACATTAAATGAAGTAGAGATTTAGTCCTTATTTTTTTAGAGGCAGGAAGTTGTTCCTGTCTCTTTTTGGTATCGGCAAGGGTAATAAAGTAAACGTCAAATCATGCGCCTTGTCGAACTGACTTTTTTATGCCAAACTCTAAAGAACACGAAAAAACTAATAGTTTTTTAGAGGAGGCTACTAAAGCAATGGTCGATCAGAAGAAGGAAGAAGCGGATCGGAAATATAAAGAATTACAGAAGAAGCTTGAAGAACAAGCAGAGACTAAGATAAATTTGGACAAAAAGCATACGACTGTAGAAGAAAAGCACACTGAAGTGGTTGTACAGAGGACGAAGCTTGAGAGCATGAAGAAAAATCTTGTAGAGAATATAGCTACTTTAAATGCACTTGATGAAAATATCAAGAAACTGGCTGATGCTATAACAGAGTTTACAACGACAAGGGCTTCGTTAGAAGAAAAATCTAAAAAGGCTCAAAACGCTTTTACAGAAGCAAATGCTAAAATTGAACCTGTGGAAAAAGAAATCCAAAAAGCAGAAACTTTATATAAAAAATCAGTAGATGCCGTTGTAAAGGGATTAAGGGATAACGGATTCGATTCAGAGGAACAGGCCAAGACACTTTTTCTGGATGAAGATGAAGTTAATGAATTAAATAGTGTCTGCTGATTAAGCAGATATCCGCAACTTCCAGCTCTTACATCTGTTCCAGTCATGCCAGAAGCGGAACAGATGTAAAAGAGCGTGAAGTATTCGCCTCTGAATCCTGAAAAGATTCGTCACGAATACAGATAATGCGATAGAAGTCAACTGCGTTTCTTCCAGTTTTGTGGTAATGCAACTCATACCATAACAACGTTTGCTCAGGCTGAAGGTGCGCTCCACTTCGATTCTATTGGTATTATCCTGATACTCCTGTTTTTTATCAACTTTTGCTGTAGCGCTTAGTCTGCCCAGCTTTGGACCTGATAACCGGATTCCGTGTTCCTTGCAATAGCTCCTGTTTTCCCTGGTCCGGTATATCTGATCTGCCAGAACACGTTCCGGATAATAACCGGTACGCTGTCTGAATCGTTCTATTGCTTCAATCAGGCAGGTACTCTCGTTGTATGCCTCGAAAGATATTTTTTCGATACGCCCATAACCTTCGCTGTCAAGACTGAGATCAAATTTTGCACCAAATTCAACAGGTGCTTTGACCTTACCTCTGACGATCGGCCGGAGCCATGGTTGCGAAATACTTACAATGCGATGCTCCACAGAATGGACTCTGTTATCATACATATACTGTTGCTGTTCATACAGCCTGATGATGGTAAGATACAGACCGATATCCTTACCTGTCATGGCGTATCCATCACTCATGAACTGTTCCAGATAGCCAAGATCTCTTTTTACGTAGCCAAGCTGTCTGCGGAGTGCGCTGCGGATTTTCTTTGCCGTGCGCTTCCTGCTCTTAGCAAATGCAAGATACTCTTTTCTGGCACATTTACGGTATCTTCTTGGCAACTTAAGACCATAGCATTTACAAAAACGGTAAATCATGGTCTCCAGTTTTTCTCTTGATTCATTCAACAGTGAGATATCCTGCGGATAACGTATGTTTGCAGGCGCACAGGTTGCATCAAGGGTCAGCGTTCCTTTGTGTGTATCTTCTTTTGCAGTACCATCATCATTGGTTTTTCCTCCGGATAGCGGAGTATGGTCATCTTTGTCATCATCCTTATGCGCAAGAAGATACTCGTTTACTTCCATCAGCATTTCTGCGGAAATGCGTTTACGAAAAAGAACCAGTGTACTTGCATCAAACGGAGCTTCTTCCCGAAAGCCGGGAAGTTCGATAAAGTATTGCAGATACGGATTCTCAGCGATCTGCTCCACGAGTTCACGGTCAGAATACGGGAACTTGATCTGGATGATCAGAGCTCCTAACGCCATGCGAAGAGGCTTGGCTACATTACCGGTATCACTTGGGAAAAGTTCAGCGTATTTGGCTTCAAACGTATCCCATGGGATACGGTCAGCCAGTTTGATCCAGCGGTTATCCGGATTCATGTGGAGACCCAAAGGCTGGTTGAAATCAAGGAAGGAATGCTGCAGCTTGTCGATCGGTTTGTACATTGTTTTAGCCCCTATATGCTCAAAATCTGTAAAAAACTGCAAGAAAAACGATTTGTTTTCGTCAAAATCCTTGCAATCATTATACCAGAAAATGGGGCAAAAGTCAGTAAAATCAAGTGTTTGCGGCTTAATCAGCAGACACTAATTAGAAATGAAAAAATAGAAGTTAGTCGTGCGAAGTTGTTGCGTGAGTTTCTCAGTAGAAGTTACTTATGCAGTCAACTTCAATCAACTTCCAATCAACCTGTGAAAACTTGTTCAAAATTTTTTGAAAAAAGTTTGTAAGAGATTGTCAGTTAATGCCATGTAGTAAGTAGAGGAACTTGCATAAGAAGTTCAAAATTCAGTCTTTTAGATGAAATAATTGCAATGAGCATAGTTATTATGACATCAAATCAATTGTAGAGGAATTGAAAGAACCAACAAAAATTGAAAGGGGTAAATACAAATGATTGATTTTACACAATTGGGAATAAATTCGATACAGAAACAAATAAATCCCAGAGATATTTTTATGGCATTGACTGGAAAAGATAATAAATATCAGTATCCTAGAGATGTGCAGGGAGAAGTATGGAAACAATGGTTCAATGTAAGACAAAATAAAGATACAATCATCAAGATGAATACGGGTAGTGGAAAAACTTTAGTTGCATTGCTGATTCTACAGAGTTGTTTGAATGAAGGCGTTGGACCTGCTTTATATGTTGTACCTGATAAGTTTTTAGTTGAACAGGTAAAGACACAAGCAGATGCATTAGGAATAAAAGTAACTGATACTGAAAACGATTTAGATTATCAACGGAAGAAAGCGATCCTTGTTATAGGAATACAGAAACTGGTAAATGGAAAAAGTATATTTGGTTTAAGAGAAGAAAATAACTATCCAATAGGAAGCGTTGTAATTGATGATATGCACGCGTGCATATCATGCATACAAGAACAGTTTTCTATTACTGTACCAAGAACGAACGTGCTATATAATCTTATTGCTAATCTATTTTATGATGACATGAATGCGCAGGCAGAAGGAAGATTTAATGAGATTGTCAATTCGCAGAATACATTTGACAACATGATGGTACCATTCTGGTCATGGCAAGAGAAAATTACGCAGGTTTATCAGATATTAGCTTCAAATAGAGAAAATGATGCAGTAAAGTTTAAGTTTGATTTGATAAAAGATTGTTTGAAATTGTCACATTGTTATATTTCTGCAAAAGAAATAAGCATAATTCCTAATTGCACACCTATACAAAAGATAACAAGTTTTGATGAGGCAAAACGCAGAATCTATATGAGTGCAACTTTACCAGATGATAGTCCTTTTTCAACTGTTATGGGGTTGGATTTTGATAAAAAAATGACAGTAATATCACCGGAGAAAGCAAACGATATTGGGGAGAGACTTATTGTAGTGCCCAAAATAATTAATAAAGATATTACTGAGTTTGAAGTTAGAAACGCAATCGCACAAAAGGCTGAGGATTATAATGTGGTTGTATTAGTGCCTTCATATGCAATGGCAGAATGTTGGAAATCACTAGGTGGAATTGTCCTTAATTCAAGCAATATTTCGCAAGGAATCGGATTAATTAAGAATAATGATAAGGGCTTGTATGTATTTGTCAATCGATACGATGGAATTGATTTGCCGGATGATGCATGTCGAATAATAGTTGTTGATGGTCTCCCTAATATTAGTAATATGAATGATAGGTATGAACAAGAGATTGTAAGAAAGAGTAAGCGGATTCAGAGAGAACAAATTCAACGAATAGAGCAAGGAATGGGACGTGGAGTAAGGTCAAGTAATGATTATTGCCTTGTATATTTATTGGGGAATCAATTAACAAATGTGTTATATTCTGATGATGGCTATGAATTTTTTAGCAATGCTACTAAGGCTCAGTTTAAGTTGTCGGAAAAAATGTGTGAACAGATTGAGGGGCAGACCATAGATGAGATTATGGAAATTGGAAATTATTTACTTGAAAGAAATTCCGATTGGGTTGAAGTATGTAAAAATGGTATTTCATCTGTAGAATATGTTAAGACTATAAATGTGAGTAAGTATGCTGTGGCAATAAGAAAAGCATTCAATTATGCCTTATATGGAGATTATCAGAAGGCTGCAAGCATGATTACTGAATTGGTCAATGATGAAGATAACGTAAGGTTAAAAGGATACTATAAACAGATGCTTGCTGAATACACCAATTTTTTTGACAAAAACAGTGCACAACAGATTTTGAAATCCGCCAAAAAGGATAATATGGAGATATTGAATCCAATAGAAGGAATTCAATTTTCTAAGTTTGCTATTGCTAATTCTAGTCAGACACAGATTATTATAGAAAATATAAATCAAAGACAATTAGATGCAAATAAACTTGTTTTATATGCAGACACAATACTTGGAGATTTGAAATTTGAAAAGGATACTTCGAAAAGGTTTGAAAATGCAATAAGAGACGTTTTTGAAATGATCGGTTATAATGCAAGACAACCAGAGAGAGAGGTTGGTAAAGGACCAGACGATTTTGTGATGCTTGGTACAGGTGACTATCTTGTAATTGAATGCAAAAATGAAACAATTACAGATACTATTTGCAAGCATGATTGTAATCAACTGATGGGGTCATTTTCGTGGTTTAACAATTTATATCAAGATCAAGAGATAAGTTGTGTTCCTATTATGATTCACAATAGTAATATATTTACTTATGAATGTTCTCCTTCACCACAAATAAAGATAATGACACCTACATTATTAAATAAATTTAAAGAGAATGTTAGAAAGTGTATAGTAGCAATTGCTCAGCCTAATAATTTTAAGAATGTCCAAAATATGTTTAATATTATTAAAACATATAAGTTGGACAAGGATGTGATTGTTCAAGAGTATACAACTTCTTATCAGATTAAGCAGCGGTAATATCTGCTGATTTTAAGTATTGATAATGGAAAAGTATTGTATATGAGGAGAGATTCTTATCAGTTGCAAAATCGTTCCGGTCGTAATATGATGAAAACATGTGGGTTGAAAATCACCATATTTTTTAAACCACAATAGAAATTACAGTAGAAAAGGATGGAAAAGATGAAAGTATATACTTGTTTTCCCGGTGGAAAAGCCAAAGCATTGACCATGAGTTATGATGACGGTAAGGTACAGGACAGACGCCTGATCGACATTTTCAATAAATATGGTATCAAAGGAACGTTTAATCTGAATTACGGTCAGGTGGGAGAACGCCCCCGCATGACTTTTGAAGAAATGGAAGGGCTGTATGCGGGACATGAGATCGCAACACATACCATGACTCATCCCACCATCGAGAGATGTCCGTTAGTGGAAGTGGCACAGGAGCTTCTGGAGGATCGGAAAGGTCTGGAGAAATGGACAGGACAGATCGTCAGGGGACATGCGTATCCCAACGGTTCTTACAGCGAGGAGATCAAACAGCTGTACCGTCAGTTGGGCGTGGCTTATGCCAGAGTGGTAGAGACGGTTCCGGATTTTGCGCTGCCAAAGGATCCGTTGGAGTGGCATGCTACCTGCCATCATAATGATCCGAAGCTGATGGAGTACGCGGAATTTTTCGCTGATTTCAAGAAGAGCCAGTACCTGAAGTTGATGTACGTCTGGGGGCACAGCTACGAGTTCGATAATAATGACAACTGGGATGTGATCGAGAACTTCTGTAAATACATGGGCGGCAGAGACGACATCTGGTACGCCACCAACATCGAGATCATTGATTACATGGATGCAGCAAAACGTTTACAGTTCTCTGCGGATTACGAAAAGGTATATAACCCCAATGCCTGCAGCGTATGGCTGCAGTTAAACAGCGACAAGTGCGTGGAGATCGAGGGCGGAACCCTGGTGGATCTGAATACATTGTTATAAGAGAAAACTGACCGGACAGCGATTGCTGTCCGGTTTTTTCGACTACATTTTACACAGAGTGTTGCTGGTTTTCGGTCGTGTTTTCCCGCAGAATATGGTAAAATAAATAGCAAAGAGACATTTGCGACAAATAAAAAATGGACATTCATAAAGAGAAAACGGATATTCAGAAGGTAAAGGTGGACATTCAAATATAAATGTAAACATAGGAAAGGCAGGGCGAGGTTATGAAGGATTATGATGTGATCATTATCGGCGCCGGAGTCAGTGGCTGCGCCATTGCCAGGGAACTGGCGAAGGGAAAGCTAAGGATCGCTGTACTGGAGGCGAAAAGTGATGTCTGCGAAGGTACTTCTAAAGCCAACAGCGGTATCGTGCATGCGGGGTATGATGCAGTACCGGGGACTCTCAAGGCACAGTTAAACGTCCGGGGCAATGAAATGATGGAGGAACTGTCGAAGAAGCTGGACTTCCCGTTCCGCAGGAACGGATCCCTGGTGTTATGCTTTGAAGAAGATGCCATGTCCGGTCTGGAAGAACTGTATCGGCGAGGCATGGAGAACGGGGTAAAAGAATTGAAGCTTTTGTCCCCGGAGGAAGTCTGGGGAATGGAGCCGGCGGTGTCCCGTGACATCGTAGGAGCCCTGTATGCACCCACCGGTGGTATCGTCTGTCCCTTCGGACTGAACATTGCACTGGCGGAGAATGCAGCGGAGAATGGTGTGGAGTTCTATCGGAACCATAAGGTGACATCCATTGTGGAACAGAGACCGGTATGGAGTGAGAATCCACCCGAGAAAGAAGGCCGGATGTATCAGGTACAGGCGGATGGAGAGATGTTCCTTGCTCCCATCGTTATCAATGCGGCAGGTGTCTATGCGGATGAGATCCATAACATGATCTGTGAAGACAGGATCCGTATTGTCCCCAGAAGAGGTGAGTACCGTCTTATGGACAAAAATTGCGGTAATCTGGTGAATTCCACCGTTTTCCAACTCCCGTCCAAAATGGGAAAAGGGATCCTCGTTACTCCCACGGTACACGGCAATTTACTGGTAGGTCCCACAGCGGAAGATATTCCTGACAAAGAAGATGTAGATACGACAGCAGAAGGACTGACGAAGGTTCTGAATCTGGGAAGTAACAGTGTGGACGCGCTGGACGGCAGACAGACCATCACCTCTTTTGCCGGACTGCGAGCTCATCTGGTACACGAAGCTCCTGCGGAAAAATCGGATTTCCTTATTGAAGAGGCAGCAGGGCATCCCGGGTTCATCGATGTGGCGGGTATTGAATCCCCGGGACTGACCAGTGCACCGGCAATCGGTGAGTATGTGGCACGGATTGTTGAAAATATTTATCCCGCAGAACGTAAGACGGATTTTATTGACAGCAGAAAAGGAATTCCCAGCATGGCACTTGCCACGGAAGAGGAGAGAGAAGCCCTGATCCGTGAAAATCCCGCGTTTGCCAATGTGATCTGCCGTTGTGAACTGGTGACGGAGGGTGAAATTCTGGAAGCCATTCACCGTCCGGTGGGAGCGACGACCTTGGATGGCGTCAAACGCCGTACCAGAGCCGGTATGGGCAGATGTCAGGCGGGCTTCTGCTCTCCCAAGACCCTGGAGATCCTAGCGAGAGAACTGCAGCTGGATCCGGCACAGATCACCAAGGAGGGGATCGGTTCCGAGATTTTAGTTGGTAAAAACAAAGAAACCGCACCCGGAGAGGGCGGAGCGTGGAAAAAGCCACAGGCACCGGTCGGAAAGGAGGCACTCCATGAGTAAACGTACGGAAGATATTGTGATCATCGGAGGCGGTCCCGCGGGACTGGCAGCAGCGCTGTCTGCGAGAAAGGCCGGCTGTGAAAAAGTACTGATCTTAGAGCGTGACAGAGAACTGGGAGGCATTCTGAACCAGTGTATCCACAACGGTTTCGGACTGCATACTTTTAAAGAGGAGCTGACCGGACCGGAGTATGCGGAACGCTATATTGACATGGCAGAAGAAGCAAAAATCCCTTATTTGTTGAATACCATGGTAACAAATATTTCCCTGCGCTCCGATGGACGCAAGAAAGTCACTGCCATGAACAAAGAGGACGGCCTGTTGGAAATCGAGACGGAGACCGTGATCCTGGCTATGGGATGCAGAGAACGTTCCCGGGGAGCACTGAATATCCCCGGCAGCAGACCGGCAGGCATCTACAGCGCCGGAACGGCACAGTATTATGTAAATATCAGAGGGCGGATGCCCGGTAAATATGTGGTGATCCTTGGTTCCGGAGACATCGGACTTATCATGGCGAGACGTATGGTGCTGGAAGGTGCCAAAGTACAGTGCGTGGCAGAGCTTCGCCCCCAGAGTGGCGGCCTGAAGCGTAATATCGTACAGTGCCTGGATGATTTTAATATTCCACTGTATCTGAATACTACGGTAGCAAAGATCCACGGCAAAGACCGTGTAGAGGGTGTGACCCTGACAAAAGTGGACGATAATGGAAAACCCATCCCCGGATCCGAGTGGGAGGTTCCCTGCGATACTCTGTTGTTATCCTGCGGGCTGATCCCGGAGAACGAACTGACCAGGGGCTTAGGAGCGGATATGGACGGCAAGACCGGAGGACCGGTAGTGGGAGAGAATCTGGAGTGCAGTATCCCCGGCGTCTTCGCCTGCGGCAATGTGCTCCATGTACACGAACTGGTAGACCATGTATCCACAGAAGCGGAAAAGGCGGGAAACTACGCTGTAGAATATATTCGGCAGAAAAGAGGGTGAGACGATGGCAGAGAAGAACACAACACAAAGAGAACTGACCTGTATCTGCTGCCCGGTGGGGTGTGCTCTGACTGTGACCATAGAAGGTGACAATAGTGTCACAGTGACCGGCAACCGGTGCCCCAGAGGGGCGGCTTACGGAGAAAAAGAAGTCACGAATCCTACCCGGATTGTCACCTCCACCGTGCGTGTGGAAGGGTATCCAGACACAGTAGTATCCGTGAAGACGGCTTCCGATATTCCCAAAGGCAGGATCGATGACTGCATGAAAGCCCTGGCAGATGTCACTGCGGCTGCACCCATTCATGTAGGAGATGTCATTGTGGAAAACGTAGCAGACACGGGTGTCAATATAGTGGCAACCCGGTCGTTTCGTGGGTGACAGAGGACAGAACTATTGAGAATGGAGCATATTTGGGGCAATGGACACAATATATTCCAATGACACGATTGGGATATGCTATGGGCAGAGCCTGGAACGAACAACGGGAGGTTACATAACACAATGGGAGATACACATAACACACAGAAAAAGACATACATCATGGCACTGGATCAGGGAACCACGAGTTCCCGCTGTATCCTGTTTGATAAACAGGGAAATATCTGTTCCATGGCACAAAAAGAATTCACACAGATCTATCCCCAGCCAGGCTGGGTAGAGCATAACCCTATGGAAATCTGGTCCTCCCAGCTGGGAGTGGCCATTGAAAGTATGGCGGTGCTGGGTATCACCGATGACCAGATCGAGGCCATCGGCATCACCAACCAGCGGGAAACCACGATTATCTGGGATAAAAATACCGGCGAACCTGTATACAATGCTATTGTATGGCAGTGCCGCCGTACTTCCGATATGATTGAGGAACTGAAAAAAGACGGCTTTGATCAGATCATCCGGAAGAAGACCGGCTTGATCCCGGATGCTTATTTCAGTGCTTCCAAGATTGCCTGGATCCTGAATAATGTACCCGGTGTCAGAGAACGGGCAGAGCGGGGGGAATTGCTTTTCGGTACGGTGGATACCTGGCTGATCTGGAATCTGACCAAGGGTGCCGTACATGTGACGGATTATACCAATGCTTCCCGGACCATGCTTTTCGATATTCATAATCTCTGCTGGGATCAGGAGATCCTGAAGCGCTTCAATATCCCGGAGAGTCTGCTGCCGAAGGTGTGTTGTTCCAGTGAGATCTACGGCAGGACCGATGCAGCCGTTCTGGGCGGCGAGATTCCTATTGCCGGTGCGGCGGGAGACCAGCAGGCGGCGCTGTTCGGACAGTGCTGCTTTGAGCAGGGAGAAGTGAAAAACACTTACGGAACCGGCTGCTTCTTATTAATGAACACCGGACACGAAGCCATTACCTCCCAGTCGGGTCTATTGACCACTATTGCTGCCAGCACAAGCAAGAACGTAGAATATGCCCTGGAGGGCAGCGTGTTCGTAGCCGGTGCCGGGATCCAGTGGCTTCGTGACAGTATGCGTATGCTCAAGACCTCTGCACAGTCCCAGGAGTATGCAGAGCATGTGCCGGATACCGCAGGGGTCTATATTGTTCCGGCATTTGCGGGCATGGGAGCCCCCTACTGGGATCAGTATGCCAGAGGAACCATCGTCGGCATTACCAGAGGCTGTACCAAGGAACATTTCATCCGAGCCACGCTGGAATCCATCGCATACCAGACGGCAGATGTGCTGGAAGCCATGGAGAAGGACAGCGGCATTGATTTAAAGAGCCTGAAAGTAGACGGCGGCGCCAGTGCCAATGATTTCCTTATGCAGTTCCAGGCGGATATCGTCAACACCCAGGTACGCCGTCCGGCATGTATCGAGACGACTGCTCTGGGAGCGGCTTATCTGGCAGGACTTGCGGTAGGCTATTGGAAGAATCGTGATGAGATCCGTGAGAACTGGCAGATCGGAGCATCCTTTGCACCGGAAATGGATGAAGAAGACTGCAAGAAACTGTTAAAGGGCTGGCATCGTGCGGTGAAATGTGCTCTTGCATGGGCAGAGGATGAAATCTAAATAAAACCTTAATTTTTTACGGGTGACGTGTATTTTTGGCGGAGCAATCTTGTAAAGTGACAAAGTACTGTGGTATGATAACTATTTAGAATACCATGGCTGTTTATGATGGCCTCTGACAGGGGATGATCAATGACAGCTTGGGGATTCCGGAAAGGAACCGGCATGGATTTAAAGGGTTTACCACAGACTGTTCAAAATTTCATAGAGGAAACCATCCAAAACCGGGAAAACGGTAAATTTCCGGACAACGAGACCTGTCAGAAAGTGATGGAATATGCAGCAGACACCGGCTCACAGAAGCTGGCCGGTCTGGGGCTTTATTATCTTGCAGAATATTATTGGCAGAACGACCAGTATGAAAACACCTTGCAATGTCTGACAGAGAGTATCGGTTATCTGAAAAATGAGCAGATGTATGAACTGCTGGCCAGAACCTATAATATGATGGGAGCGGTGTCCGATCGGAAGAACAACCGGATGGTGGCCTTAAGTTCCTATTATAACTGCCTTCAATATGCGGAAAAATACCATTTTTATTATATCCAGGGCATGGCGGAGAGTAATATTGCCTATACCCTGGTCAGGATGCGCCTGCGGCAGGAGGCGATACAGCATTACCGTACAGCAATCGACTTCTATAGTAAGTCAGAGAAAACATATCAGCTGAATTATAACAGGATCAACTGTATGATCGAGTGTGGCTGCTGTCACATGTATATGGGAGAAATGGAAGAGGCTTTACGGCTTTGGAATCAAATAGAACAGATCATCAGAGAGGCACCGGAAAGCTATTATTCGAAAATAACATTAGAAATGTATCGTATTTCCTGCGAATTATTACAAGGGCATGAGGAAGAGGCTTTAAAGCTTGCAGCAGATCTTCTGGAGCAATTGTCAGACCGGGATGTTTTTGAAGAGATCATGGATGAACTGGTGATCCTGGCGGGAATCCTGGCAATCCTGCCTGATGGAAAATATCTGGAAGAATTGATCCGGATCATTGATGAAAAGCATATCGAAGAGCATTATAATATTTTCCTGGACCTGTATCCTTTCAAGAGTGAACTTCTGCAGAAGAAGGGTCTCACCTGGGAATACATAGATTATACCCGCCAGTATTTTGATATTTATGAGAAATACCAACAGGAAAACAGAGAAGCGCTGATCAATGTCATAGAATTGCAGAACCGGCTGAAAAACGTTACGTTGGACTGGACGAACATGAAAGCTTCCAACCGGGAGCTGGAAAGTCTGGCTATGCATGATGAACTGACGGGACTGGCAAACCGGACCTTTTTACATGAACACTTTACGAGCAGTTTTGAACATGCCTATGAGGAACATGAGCTCATGGGAGTAGAACTCATGGATATTGATTTCTTCAAGGAATACAACGATCATTACGGACATCTGGCCGGAGATCAGTGCCTGAAAGCGATTGCCGGAGTTCTGCGGAAACAGCAGGTTCCGGGTAAGATTTTCTGTGCCAGATACGGTGGGGATGAATTTATGATCCTCTATACAGGAATGACGGTGGAGAAGATACGAAGAGTGGCGGAAGATATTTTGAGGGAGGTCCGCAAATTGAAACTTCCCCATGAATGCAGTAATTGCAGCAACTATGTATCGGTAAGCCAGGGAGTATTTGTGCGGATTCCGGTGGGCAATAACAAGGAATGGGATTTCACATCAAGAGCGGATGAGCTTCTCTATAAGGCCAAAAGCTGTGGAAGAAACAGTATCTGTCTGTCCACGGAAAGGTTCAGAGATAAGTTTATAGAGATCAAATAAACAGCGCAGAATCAAATTTGAAATTTGATTTGCGATTCCTCCGACGAAAGGAATCGTCTGCGGAAAGGAGATTCGTATGTTAGTTCAGAAATATAAAGACATGCTGTCCGGAAAATCAGTGATTCGGCAGCTTTCGGAATTTGCTACGGCAAGGGGACAGGAAATCGGATACGAGAACGTATTTGATTACAGCCTGGGGAATCCTTCCGTTCCGGTTCCCAGAGAATTTACTGACCGCATGATCCATATGCTGGCGACGAAGGAACCGTTGGAACTGCACGGCTACAGTCCCAGCCTCGGTATTACAAGCGTCAGGGAGGCAATTGCGGAGAACCTGGAGAAGAGGTTTGGGCTGCCTTATCGTAAGGAGCACATTTTCATGGCATCCGGGGCGGCAGGAGCGCTGGCACATGCTTTTCGTCTGGTGACGGAGCCGGGAGATGAGATCCTGACTTTTGCACCGTTTTTCCCGGAATATCATCCTTATGTGGATCTCACCGGAGCGGTACTGAAGGTGGTTCCCCCCAATCTGGAGAACTTCCAGATCAACTTCGAGGCGTTTGAGGAGATGCTGACGGAGAAGATCAAGGCAGTACTGATCAACACTCCCAACAACCCCTCCGGTGTGGTATATTCCACCCCGACATTGCAGAGACTGGCAGATATCCTGAGCGAAAAGTCCAAGGAATACGGTCATATTATTTATCTGATCTCTGATGAACCTTATCGTGAGATCGTGTTTGAAGGTGTAGACAATCCCTGCGTATCCTATTTTTATGACAATACCATCATGTGCTATTCTTTCTCCAAATCTCTGTCTCTGCCGGGAGAACGTATCGGTTATGTGGCAGTGAACCCGGCATGTGAGGATGCGGAGACCATGATCAATATGTGCGGACAGATCTCCCGAGGTATCGGACATAACTGTCCTCCTTCCATTATCCAGCTGGCAGTGGCACAGGTACTGGATAAGACAGCGGATCTGTCGGTGTATGAGACGAATATGAATATCCTGTATAAAGAACTGACCGAGCTGGGATTCACCTGTGTGAAGCCCGGCGGAACCTTCTACATTTTCCCGAAGGCGCTGGAAGAGGATGCCAAGGTATTCAGCCAGAAAGCATTGAAATATGATCTCGTTCTGGTACCGGGTGACAGCTTTGGCGCACCCGGATATTTCCGCATGGCCTACTGTGTGGACACCGAAAAAGTGGAGAGATCTCTGGAAGCTTTGCGTAAGTTCGTAAAGACCGAGTATGCAACTATCTAGAGTCACACAGCATATCGAAAAGCGAATCGTGCTTGCACGAATGAGTCTTTCGATATGCTGATGTGACGAAATAACCACATGAGCAAAAAGTAAGCATCGCAGATGCGATTTTGCGAATGGGGTTCTGGATAGTTGCAGAAGCAGAAAGGAGAGTAATGAGAATGTATCAGGCAGGACTGGTATTGGAAGGCGGCGGAATGAAGGGTGTATACACCGCCGGCGTACTGGACTTTTTTACGGAAAAGGGAATTGATTTTTCCCACATCTACGGAGTATCCGCCGGTGCATGCCATATGTGCAGCTATCTGTCCAGACAAAAGGGACGGGCGCTGAGTGTCAGTGTGGATTATCTGGATACGAGACGGTATTGCAGCCTGGAAAGCTTATTGACCAGCGGAGATTTGTTCAATGTGGATTTCTGTTATCACCTGATTCCGGATTACCTGTATCCGTATGATTACGATACCTTTGAAAAATATCCCGGCAAGGCCTACAGCGTGGTGACCAACATCGAGACGGGACAACCGGAGTATCTGCGTGTCCGTGATATCCGCAAGGATATCGACAAGATCCGGGCATCCGCATCCCTGCCGCTGGTGGCACGGAATGTGAAGATCGATGGGAAGCTGTATCTGGATGGTGGCATCAGCGATGCCATTCCTCTGGAGAAATCTATTCTGGACGGCAACCGGAAGAACATCTTGGTCATGACCAAAGAGGTGGGATTCGTGAGAAAGCCCGCATCTGCGTCACAGCTGGGACTCATAAAACTCAGATACCTGAAATATCCTAAAGTATATGAACTCATGGCAGACCGACATATCCGTTATAACGAGTGCCTGGACTATATTGACAGACAGGAGAAAAACGGTCAGGCTTTCGTGATCAGACCTCATAAGAAGAGTGATGTGGGACGGATAGAGAAAGACAAGGACAAACTGATCGCATTATATGAAGAGGGCTATCAGGAAGCAGAGAACTGCTATGAAGATCTGCTGGCATATCTCGAAAAATAAAAGCTCTGATTCGTCAGAAAATAAAAAAGATAGGAGAAACAAAATGTTAGAAATTATCAAGGCAATTATCTACGGTATCGTGGAGGGCATCACCGAGTGGCTGCCCATCAGCAGCACAGGACATCTGATCCTGGTGGAGCGTCTGATTCCTTTTCAGGAGACCAGTGAAGGCTTCTTCGATATGTTTGATGTTGTCATTCAGTTGGGAGCTATCCTGGCGGTAGTCGTTCTGTTCTGGAACAAGATCTGGCCTTTTTATATGAAGAAAAATCAGCAGACAAAAAAAGGTGGTATTGTAAGATCTAAAAAAGATTTTACGGTAGGAAATGTGGCACTGAGCATGGATGCTTTCTGGATGTGGGTGAAGATCGTTGTAGCATGTATCCCTGCGGTCGTTTACGGCCTGCTGTTTGATGATGCGGTGAGCGAAGCCTTCAAAAAAGAGATCGGAACCAGTGGAGTAACGCTCCAGGTCATCGTGGTAGCAGTTATGCTGGTACTGGTCGGTGTATTGTTTATCGTGATCGAGAACTGGAACAAGAATCGTGTACCTACCACCACAACACTGTCACAGTTGACCTACAGAGATGCATTGATCATCGGTTTCTGCCAACTGGTGGCTGCGGCACTGCCCGGAACATCCCGCTCCGGAGCTACGATCCTGGGTGCTATTATGATTGGTATATCGAGAACGGTGGCAGCGGAATTTACCTTCTTTCTGGCGATTCCCGTTATGTTTGGAGCGAGTCTTCTGAAGGTATTGAAGTTCGGATTTGCATTCACGGGAATGGAGCTTGCCTGCCTGCTGGTCGGTACAGTGATATCCTTCATTGTATCCCTGTTCGTACTTCGTTTCCTGATGGGATATATCAAAAAGCATGACTTTAAAGTCTTTGGATGGTATCGTATTGTGCTGGGTATTATCGTATTGCTGTACTTTCTGGTATTCGCATAACAGTTGACAATTATAGGGAAAAGGAATACACTACCCTTATCGAGCACCGAAATACGGTACTTGTGAGGAGAATGAAAATGTTTTTTGTACATGATTCGTACAGAAGGGAGACGGTAACATGGCAGTAGTTAAGAAAACTGTAGCACCTGTAGCAGCTAAAGTGGAAGCGCCTAAGGCAGAAGTTAAGAAAGCAGCACCGACAACTCCAGTTAAGACAGAAACCAAGACCGCTGTGAAGGAAGCTGAGAAGGCCCCTGTAGCAAAGGCAGAAGAAAAAGCACCTGTAAAGGCAGAGGTTAAGAAGCCTGCAGCCAAGAAGGAAACAGTTAAGAAAGAGACCAAGAAGGCAGCACCTGCAAAGGCAGAGGCTAAGAAGCCCGTAGCCAAGAAGACAGAGTTAAAGAGTGAGATCAGCGTTCAGTTCGGTGGAAAGTCCTACTCTCAGGAAGAACTGCTGAAGATCGCCAAGGACGTATGGAAATACGATCTGAAGCAGAAGGCAGCTGACCTGACCAGCGTAGAGCTGTATGTAAAGCCCGAAGAGAACATGGTTTACTATGTAATGAACAAAGAGATTACCGGAAGCTTCTACATATAAACTATTCAGAGTAATAAAAAATAAGTATATATACGTTGAATGCTTGCATTCATAAGGATATATACTTATTTTTATATTACGAAGTAACCCTATGAGCAAAAGGAAAGCACCGAAGGTGCGGTTTTGCGAATAGGGTCTGAATAGTTTACCAGGCCCCAAAGTTGAATTTACCACTTTGGGGTCTTCGTATCTATAAAAATGTTAAAGGATGACAGAATGCAGAAAAAATCAGAAAAGATTATTTTTACATTATATCTGTTGGGATTCCTGGCACTGGCACTTACACTTGCACTGTTGCAGCCGCTGGCCAACACACCGCCGCTGTATGGTAATCCCCCGGATGAACATGCGAGATATCTGATCCCGCAGTTTATCTGCAAGTATGGGAAGATCCCTACGGGATGGGAGGAAGAGGTGCGGATTCCGGCCTACGGATTTTCCTATGCTCTGTATAACGTATTTCCCTATATCGTGCAGGGATATCTCATGCGCTTTGTGAGCCTGTTTACGGAATCGGAAGTGGTACTGCTCTATACCGCAAGACTGGTGAACGTAACCTTTGGCCTGCTGATGGCAGTAGTGGTATATTTGATTGGAAAAAGAGTGTTCCGGGATGACCGATTCCGTTGGCTGTTCTGCTTTGCAGTAACGTACCTGCCGGAGGGATTGTTCCTGCACACTTATGTGAATACGGATTCCTGCTGTATGTTATCCACGGCCATGATGGTATATGCTCTGGTATGCATATATCAGGATGGTATAAGTCTCCGCAACAGTCTGTGGATGAGCGGTGGTATTATTTTGTGTGCTCTTTCTTATTATAATGCCTACGGATATATCGTAAGCTGCATTTTACTCTTTCTGTTGTCCTTTTTGCAGAAGAAGGAAAACGGCGGCTATTTTTATGACTGGAAGAATATGCTGAAATACGGCTGTCTGATCGCCGGAGTAGTTCTGGCGGGGATCGGCTGGTGGTTCATCCGCAGTTATATCGTTCTGGACGGAGATCTGCTGGGACTGGCCACCCGGGAAAAGATGGCGATCCAATATGCGGTGGAGAGTGTCAATCCGCTGACCATGCAGACTTATCAGTCCATGGGTTATACGGTGCTGGAAATGTTCCGGGAACGCTACACACTGTCCGGTCTGTTCCACAGCTTCGTGGCAGCTTTCGGCTCCATGTCCATCTACGGAAGCATCTGGCTGTATCGGGCGTATAAAGCATTTTTTGTGCTTGGCACCGCGGGAAGCCTTCTGTATGTGATCTGCTATAAGAAGCGTCGCAAAATATCCGGAAGAGAATGGTTCTTCCATATTAATATGCTTTATTGCATTTTTATGCCGGCATTTCTGACGATTTATTATGCATACACCACGGATTATCAGAATCAGGGACGGTACCTGCTCCCAGCGCTGCTCCCCCTGATGTATTATATGATAAAAGGAATTCAAAAACTTTCGGAACTGAAGATCAAAGGCAGAACCTTTCCCCGGTGGCTGGTGAATACAGGGGTTGCGATATGTTTTCTGATCCTTGTCGGAGGCACAATAGATATGGTATATGTACGGGCACTTCCCGTATATCTGGAGACAGGACTGGTACTGAAATAGTGCCGGTCCTTTTTGTGTATACGATGAGCCAAGTACAGATTTGTGCTTGCACAAGAATCTGTATTTGGCGAATGAGGCTCTGAATAGTTTTTTTTAATATTTTGTTTAGAATTATTTTCGGGAAAATCAGTTGACAATAATATCCTGTAGTGATATTTTAGGGTAAGAAGATGTTAGCACTCCTTTTAGATGAGTGCTAATAATCCCAAAGGGAGTGATGGAATGCAATTGGATGACAGAAAAAGAATTATATTGCAAGCCATTATCCGGAACTACTTGGAAACGGGAGAGCCGGTAGGCAGCAGGACCATTTCAAAATACACAGATCTGAATCTAAGTTCGGCAACCATTCGGAATGAGATGTCAGATCTGGAAGAGATGGGTTATATCATACAGCCGCACACTTCCGCAGGAAGAATTCCTTCCGATAAGGGATATCGCTTCTATGTGGATACCATGATGGCCACCAGAGAGCAGGAAGTCAATGAGATGAAGGATATGCTCTTAGAGAGGCAGGATAAGCTGGAGAACCTGTTAAAACAGGTGGTGAAGACCCTGGCTCAGAACACACAATACGCCACCATGATCAGTGCTCCGCAGGTACATCGCAACAAGGTAAAGTTTATCCAGCTGTCCCGGGTAGATGCCGGACAGATTCTGGCGGTCATCGTTGCTGAAGGTAATGTGATCAAGAACAATATCCTGGCGGTGAATCAGGAACTGGATGATGAGACACTGCTGAAGCTGAACATTCTGTTGAATACCCACCTCAATGGATTGTCCATGGAGGAGATCAATCTGGGAATGATCGCAGCAATGAAGCAGCAGGCCGGAATCCACAGTGAGATCGTCAGTGAAGTGATCGATGCCGTGGCAGATGCCATCAAGGCAGATGAAGACCTGGAGATCTACACCAGCGGCGCAAACAATATTTTCCGGTATCCGGAGCTGGCAGATCAGTCCAAGGCAAGTGAACTGATCAATGCTTTCGAGGAGAAGCAGCAGTTAGGCGGTCTGATCCAGGAATCCCTGGCAGACGAGGGCAGCACAGGTATCCAGGTGTACATCGGAGACGAGACACCGGTGCAGGGCATGAAGGACTGCAGTGTCGTGACCGCTACTTATGAATTAGGCGAAGGCATGAAGGGAACCATAGGAATCATAGGTCCCAAGAGAATGGATTATGACAAGGTCATAGGAACGCTGCGGACGGTGCAGAACCAGTTGGATGACCTTTACCGCAAAGAATAGACAGATTCCAGAAAGGAAAGTAAGAATGGCAGATCAGGAAAAAGAAATATTAGAGGAAGAAATGGAACAGGATCTTTCAGATGCCGAAGAACTGAAGGAAGAAGAGACAGAAGATGAGGAACCCGTGAGCAAGGAAGACAAAAAGGCAGCAAAGAAGCAGGCAAAGCTGAATAAAAAGGAAGATTCCTACAAGGAGAAGATCGATCAGCTGGAAGACAGAGTAAAGCGTCAGATGGCAGAGTTCGAGAACTTCCGCAAGAGAACCGATAAAGAGAAACAGGCAATGTTCGATACCGGTGCCAAGAGTGTGATCGAGAAGATCCTTCCGGTAGTAGATAATTTTGAAAGAGGCCTGGCAACGGTTCCCGAGGAATCCAAAGAGGATCCTTTCGTAGACGGTATGAACCGTATCTACAAACAGCTGATGACAGAACTTGAGAACATCGGTGTAAAACCCATCGAGGCAGTCGGACAGGAATTCGACCCGAATCTTCACAACGCAGTGATGCAGGTGGAGAGCGATGAGTATGAATCCGGTGTGATAGCCCAGGAACTTCAGAAGGGTTACACATATCATGACATGGTCGTAAGACACAGTATGGTAGGTGTAGTACAGTAACAACGTTAACAAATATTTTTCAGAATAGAACATAACAAAGAGAGTAAAAACAGGAGGAAAATATTATGAGTAAGATTATTGGTATTGACTTAGGTACGACCAACAGCTGTGTAGCTGTTATGGAAGGTGGTAAGCCCACCGTTATCGCAAACACAGAAGGCGCAAGAACCACACCCTCTGTTGTAGCATTTACCAAGACCGGTGAGAGACTGGTCGGTGAGCCTGCAAAGCGTCAGGCAGTTACCAACGCAGAGAAGACCATCTCCTCTATTAAGAGAGATATGGGTACCGATCGTGGCCGTACCATCGACGGTAAAAAGTACTCTCCTCAGCAGATCTCCGCAATGATCCTGCAGAAGCTGAAAGCAGATGCAGAGAGCTATCTGGGTGAGAAGGTTACCGAGGCAGTTATCACAGTTCCCGCATACTTCAACGATGCTCAGCGTCAGGCAACCAAGGATGCCGGTAAGATCGCAGGCCTGGATGTAAAGCGTATCATCAACGAGCCTACCGCAGCAGCACTTGCTTATGGTCTGGACAATGAAAAAGAGCAGAAGATCATGGTATACGACCTTGGTGGTGGTACCTTCGATGTATCTATCATCGAGATCGGTGACGGTGTCATCGAAGTACTGGCTACCAACGGTGATACACATCTTGGCGGTGATGATTTCGATAACAAGATCATTCAGTGGATGCTGGATGAATTCAAGAAGGCAGAAGGCGTAGATCTGTCCGGTGATAAGATGGCTATGCAGAGACTGAAGGAAGCAGCCGAGAAGGCTAAGAAAGAGCTGTCCAGCGCAATGACCACCAACATTAACCTTCCTTTCATTACCGCAACCGCAGAAGGACCCAAGCACTTTGATATGAACTTAACCCGTGCTAAGTTCGATGAACTGACCAGAGATCTGGTTGACAAGACCGCAATCCCCGTACAGAACGCTATGAAGGATGCAGGCCTGAATTATTCTGATCTGGGTCAGGTACTGTTAGTAGGTGGTTCCACACGTATCCCTGCTGTACAGGATAAGGTAAGAGCATTGACCGGTAAAGAGCCCAGCAAGTCTCTGAATCCTGATGAGTGCGTAGCAATCGGTGCTTCTATCCAGGGTGGTAAGCTTGCCGGTGATGCAGGTGCCGGTGATATTCTGTTACTGGATGTAACTCCTCTGTCTCTGTCCATCGAGACCATGGGTGGTGTTGCTACCAGACTGATCGAGAGAAATACCACCATTCCTACCAAGAAGAGCCAGATCTTCTCTACCGCTGCTGATAATCAGACTGCAGTAGATATCAACGTAGTACAGGGTGAGCGTCAGTTCGCCAAGGATAATAAGTCCCTCGGACAGTTCCGTCTGGACGGTATTGCTCCCGCTCCCAGAGGAATCCCTCAGATCGAGGTTACCTTCGATATCGATGCCAACGGTATCGTAAATGTATCCGCTAAGGATCTGGGTACCGGCAAGGAGCAGCACATCACCATTACCGCAGGCTCTAACATGTCCGATTCCGATATCGAGAAGGCTGTCAAGGAAGCAGCTGAATTCGAAGCACAGGATAAGAAGCGTAAGGAAGCTATCGAGGCAAGAAACGAAGCAGACTCTTTCGTATTCCAGACCGAGAAGGCTCTGAACGAAGTAGGTGACAAGGTACCCGAGAGTGACAAGACTCAGGTACAGGCTGATCTGGAAGCTGTTAAGGCTATTCTGGAGAGAACCAAAGACCAGGAGATGAGCGACAGCGATGTAGATGAGCTGAAGGCTGCAAAAGAGAAACTGACCCAGAGTGCTCAGTCTGTATTCACCAAGATGTATGAGCAGGCTGCTCAGGCACAGCAGGGTGCACAGGGTGCAGCAGGCCCTGACATGAATGCACAGGCCGGTAGCAATGCTGGATCTAACGCAGACGATGATGTGATCGACGGAGATTTCAGAGAAGTATAATTAAACTTCACAAATAACGCAAATCGTGGTATAACAGTAAATGCTGTGTAACAGTGATTGCGAATAACAGGTGGCACAGGGTATGCGAAAGCGTGCCCTGTGCATAACCGTTTTTAGATTTAAATGACAGAGGTGCAAAAATGGCAGAGCAGAAGAGAGACTATTACGAGGTCCTCGGTGTAGATAAGAATGCAGATGATGCTGCAATTAAAAAAGCATACCGGGTACTGGCGAAAAAATACCATCCCGACATGAACCCCGGAGACAAGGATGCAGAACAGAAATTTAAAGAAGCTTCCGAGGCTTATGCCGTGCTGAGTGATCCCGAGAAGAGACGTCAGTATGATCAGTATGGCCATGCGGCATTTGACGGTGGCGCAGGAGGTGCCGGTGGTTTCGATTTCAATGGAGCTGATTTTGGAGACATTTTCGGAGATATTTTCGGAGATATCTTTGGCGGCGGCAGAAGCAGAGGTGCCAGAAATAACGGCCCCATGAAAGGTGCCAACATCCGTACCAGTGTTCATATCACTTTTGAAGAGGCAGTTTTCGGCTGCAAGAAAGAGATCGATCTTACGGTAAAGGAAACCTGTAAGACCTGTAACGGCTCCGGTGCGAAGCCCGGAACCAGCCCTGAGACCTGTACCAAGTGTGGTGGTAAGGGTCAGGTGGTATTTACCCAGCAGTCTTTCTTCGGTACTGTGCGTAATGTACAGACCTGTCCCGACTGTCAGGGTACCGGTAAGGTGATCAAGGACAAATGCCCGGATTGCCGTGGTACCGGATATATTCCTATGAAGAAACGTTATGCGGTGGATATTCCCGCAGGTATCGACAACGGACAGTCTACCCGGATGCCGGGACTGGGTGAGCCAGGTGTCAACGGTGGCCCCAGAGGCGATGTGCTGGTAGAAGTGATCGTAGGTCGTCATCCTATCTTCCAGAGACAGGATTTCGATATTTTCTCTACCGTACCTATTTCTTTTGCAGTAGCGGCATTGGGCGGCGAAGTGCTGATCGATACGGTAGACGGCAAGGTGGTATATGATGTAAAGGCCGGAACCCAGACCGACACCAAGATCCGTCTGCGCGGCAAGGGTGTTCCTTCCTGGAGAAATAAGGATGTCCGCGGTGACCATTATGTAACACTGGTGGTTCAGACTCCCGACAAGTTGAAACCGGAAGCAAAGGAACTGCTAAAGCAGTTCGATGTACTGACCGGAGATTCCCTGAATGCTGTGAAGAAAGCAACGGAAAGCGGAGAGGGAGAGACCAGGGAGAATGACTCCAGGGACGGCAAGAAGAAAAAGTTTTGGAAGTAAAAGTTAATAAATAAAATTCCCCGTAGCCTCGGCTGGGGTAAGAAACGCGGCACGCTCGCGCTCTATCGCAGAGCGTAGCGGCACTGCTTATTCTTACCCCCAGCCGGGGCTACTGGTTTGTCGGGAAAAAGTTAAAGGTATCTTTGAAGGCCAATGATATAGAATACAGTTTGGTTTTTTTGTCAAAAGGCAGGGTGAACGGTTTGACAGAATGGGCAGAAACGCTTACAATTCAAGTAGTTATGCTGTCTGTGACACGAAGGAGCCTGCAGGATGGAGAACCGGAAAGAGGAATTTCTGAAAATTGTATGTGAGAGTTATCTGATCGTTATTCTGGCAGTGCTGCCTCTTTATTATATTCCCTGGAATGGATATTATAAACTGGGTGATACCAAATATTACCTGTATCGCAATGTTTCACTGCTTTGCCAGGGGATCGCATTGCTGGCAATGTGTGTCTTTGCTGTAAGCAGCCGGTGGACAGGGGAACATCGGATTTTTGCCAGATCTCTGGCTGAAGTAGTGAAAAAATCGGCCGATAAATGCAGAACACATGCGGTAACGACGGCGGTCTGCCTGTACGGAATCTGTGCGTTACTCTCTGCAATCTGCAGCCCCTATGGCAGTATCGCGTGGAACGGAGAGCGGGAATGGTACATGGGAGCTGTCATGATCTGTTTGATGATCGGAGGTTTTTTACTGACGGCGAAGTACGGAGGTAGTTGTAAAACGGCGATATGGTTAGGAGAGGCGGCTTTTGTGGCGGTCACCCTGATCGGTCTGTTGCAGAAGCTGGGCTATGATCCTCTGGGACTTCTCAAGGGTTACGTTGTGGGGGACTGGGAATTTACCCATATGTTGACCACGCTGGGGAACAGCAACTGGCTCAGCGGGTATTACAGTGTGATGTTTCCCTTTTCCATGACGCTGTTTCACCGGGCAGTGGAAGCAGGGAAAAAAGGTCCCACACTGCTGGCAGGAACGTGCAATATGTTGGCCATGATGCTTCTGCTTTTACAGGGAAGTGACAGCGGTGTGATCGTGGCATGCACAGTCATGGGGGTGTGCTTTTGGCTCGACCGGAAGCAAACCGGACATTGGGAAGTATATTTCCTTTTTCTTGCAGCGGTGGCGCTGGGAATGTGCCGTTGGGGTAAATGGATGTTATATCTGGGAACGTTTGACATTCTCCTGCAGGATGGCATCGCCAAAAAACTGGCAGCCTGGCAGGGATGGATTCCGGTTGCAGCAGGGTGTCTGCTGCTTTGGGGAGCCTGTCGCAGGATTCCGGAGAATAAGAAAAAAATATTGCAAGAGGGAGTATTGTGTTGTGCACTGGCAGGAATAGCGGTAGTGCTGGCATGGTATCTGCATCGGTTGTTGGTAATCGATTTTGCGGAATGGGGCAATCGCCGGGGAAGATTGTGGCAGATGGCATGGATGGGTTTCCGGAAAGGAAATCTGCATCAGAAGCTGTTGGGAGCAGGCCCGGATTGTTTTGCATCGTATCTGGGAGAACTGTTGCCGGGAGGCACGGTGCTTTTTGATAAAGGATATTTTGAAGGTTCTGTTTTTACCAATGCACATAATGAGTGGCTCACCACACTGGTCAATATGGGACTGCTGGGTGTGGCTGCCTATGCAGCTGTTTTTATCACGGCGCTGCAGACATACAGGAAGAATTTTCTCGCAGTATTGTTACTGCTTACCTACGGGATACATTCCCTGATCAGCTTTCAGCAGGTGCTGAATGCGCCGCTTTTCTTCCTGATACTGGGATTGTGTGAAGCGGCGGCCCGGGGAGAAAAGACCAAAACCAATCAAATGGATACGGATGAGGAGTTGCTAGAAGCTATATGAAAAATATTTGGAAGATTTTTACCGGAGATCTGAAAAAACTGGTGAAGCAGCCTTTTGCGCTGGTTATTATTATCGGGTTGTGCGTGATACCGTCGCTGTATGCGTGGTTTAATATATTTGCCAACTGGGATCCCTATGCCAATACCGGAGGAATTCCTGTGGCGGTAGTATCCCTGGATCAGGACTATACGCTGAAAGACGGATCGGTGGTAAATATGGGAGAATCCGTACTGGAAAGCCTGCATTCCAACACCAGTGTAAAATGGATCTTTCTGGATACCGAGGAAGAAGCAAAAGAGGGCGTGGAAGCCGGAAAATATTATGCAGCCGTCGTCATTACCGATAAATTTACTTATAGTATGTACAATGTATTTTCGGATGATTTTGAGAATCCGGCGCTGATCTATTATCAGAATCAGAAGAGCAATGCCATTGCCACCAAAATCACGGATACGGTGGCAGGAACTCTGCAGAATACCATCAATGAGACCTTTATCAAGGTGGCGGCTACCACGGTATTTGAAGAGGGCAATACGGTGTCGGATCAGGTACAGGGGGACAGTTATGTAGAGGAATTCTGTTCCAAACTGGAGGAACTGAATGACAATCTGAAGGAATACAGTGCCATGATCGACTCCTTTCAGGCAGGCAATGCGCGGCTGGAGTCTGCCATCACCCATGTCAACTATGAGATTCCCGCGATGCAGAAGAAACTGGACAGCACCACAGCCAGTCTGAACCAGAGCAGTCAGGATCTGTCTTCTACCAGAGACACCCTGGGCAATTTCAGCAACAACATCGATACTTCCATGAGCAATATCAATAACTCTCTGGAAAGTATCAAAAAGGCTCTGGATGAAAGCAAACTGGCGGAGGATACCGCCCAGATGACGAGAGATCTGAACCGGGTGGCAAGAGATACCAATACGCTGAACGGACAAGTAAATACACTGCTGGCGGCACTGATCCAACAAAAGCTGGAAAGCGTCTCTGACGGTAATGCTGCGAACGGCGGCACCGGCAGCAATATCAACGCAGCGGCAACTGATGCGGCTATGGAAGCATTGAAAGCCATGCAGAAGGAACTGGATCTGATGAATACCGTAGTGGGCAGCGTTCTGGAATCCACGGACGACAAGGCTGCGGAGAATGCAAAGGTCAATGTCAACAATGCCATGAATAATTTAAGGAGCGCCATTGACAGCTGCGAGACTTCTGTAAGTAATATGCAGGGAATCTATAAGAATAATCTAGTGCCCCAGATGCAGAAGGTTCTGACAAATATGTCAGATTCTCTGAATCAGGTGACCAATCTGGTAAATACCCTGAGCAATACGGTGAAAAATGTCGGAGTTGTCATGGAAGGTGTCGGTGACACTGTGTCCGGAACCAGTGAGAGTCTGGGACAGATCAAAGATGTGGTAGATAATATCAGCGCCAAACTTACAGATCTGACAGAGAAGCTGGACGGTGCATCCGAAGAGGAAATGATGGATATTCTGGTGCGTTTCCTTGGAGGAGATCCGGATAGTCTGGGGGCATATTTTGCATCTCCCGTAACCATGGAGACCATAGCCATGTATCCGGTGGCTACGTATGGTTCTGCCATGACACCGTTCTATTCCACACTGGCGATCTGGGTAGGTTCTACGATCCTGGTGGCACTGGTGAAAGTAAAAGCCTCTCCGAAAGGGCTTGAAAATGTACAGAGCTATCAATTGTATTTCGGCAGATATTTGCTGTTCTTCTTATTGGCACAGATTCAGGCAGCCATCATTGTGGCCGGAGATCTGTGGCTGTTAAAAGTAAACATTGTGGAACCGGGGCTGTTTTTCCTGGCGGCAAGCTTTACGGCTACGGCATTTTCACTGTTGATCTATTCTCTGACACTGGCATTCGGAGATGTGGGCAAGGCCGTCTGCGTTATTGTTATGGTATTGCAGATCGCTGGTTCCAGCGGTACCTTCCCGATCGAACTGCTACCGGACACCTACCAGAAGATTTATATTTTCTTTCCCTTCCCCTATGCCATCCGGGCCATGCGTGAGACACTGGCGGGTATGTACGGTACTGCCTATATGGAAGCACTGGCAAAATTGAGCCTGTTTATGATCGAGGGACTGTTGATCGGCCTGGTGATCCGGATCCCGTTCGTAAAACTGAACCATTTTGTGGAAGAGCGTATGGAAGACACTGAGTTAATGTGACACCTGTTCAGAACCATGAAAACGAAAACTCCGCAGGAGTGGGTTTGTGAATGAAGTTCCGAACAGGCAGAAAGGTAAAATCATGGAGAGAAATTACGAAGAAATTTTTCAGAAGGTTCTGGATTACGAGCAGGCCCTTCATGAGAAGAATAGAAAAAGAATAAAGATCGGTCTGAAATGTATCTGGATCGTCCCCTTGTTTTTTCTGGCACTGTTGTTCCTGACTGGCAGCAACAAGGTCATCTTCCTGATCCTGTGGATCGTGTCGCTGTTTGCCCTGTCAATCTATCTGATCGTTGTGGAATATATGGATTATAATCTGCAGGAGAAGATCATGGAGCTCAAAGGAGAAGAAGGCGATCTCAAAGCGGTGACTCCGACAGACTTTGACCGGGCGGCGCAGATCATCCGGGAGACCCGGAAACTGATTGGTGAAGGCCTGAATTCCCCGGCCGAGACCGGGACCGAAGAGGATCCGGAAGATGAAACCGAAGAGAATCCGGAAGACGAAACCGAAGAGGAAAACGAAGACGAGACCGAAGACTGGGAGGATGGTGAATAGTATGTATAATATCTGGAAAATATTTACCACCGACATCCGTCGGATCAGCAATAATGTGGTGGCGGTCGTTATTATCATGGGACTCAGCATCCTCCCGGCACTGTATGCCTGGTTCAACATTTTCTCCAACTGGGATCCTTACGAGCCCGCAGCTACCAGTCAGCTGAAAGTAGCCGTGGCTTCCGATGATGCCGGGGCGGAGATCATGGGGCTGTCTCTGAACGTGGGAGACAGTGTGCTGGAGGCTCTGGGAGCCAATACCACTATCGGCTGGGTGTTCCCGGAGACCACGGAGGAAGCACTGGAAGGCGTGAAGAACAGTGATTACTATGCGGCATTGATTATTCCGGAGACTTTTACTCAGGAAATGCTGGGATTTATCGATGGTGAAGTGGATCATCCCACCATTTACTACTATGAAAATGAGAAAAAGAACGGTATTGCCCCCAAAATCACGGGCAAAGCGAAAAATGCTGTGCAGGAACAGGTAAATGCCACCTTTATCAGTACTGTGGCAGAAGCGGTGATGAAAGCGGGAAATGCCCTTTCGATGGTGAATGCCGGCGGGCAGACCAGTGTGGAAGAATCTCTGGATACCATGCAGGCACAGTTGCAGGATTATGTGGTTATGTTACAGTCCTTCCAGAGTATTATGACCTCCGCGGAGATGATCATGGAGACCAGCCAGAATATGCTTCCGGATATGGATAATATGCTGGAGAATGGACGAAATACCATGATCGGTATGCAGACCATGATCAATTCCAGCGTCGATGCGGTTGACGTTATGGGAGATATGGTGAGCAGCAGTATGGATATGGTCACGGAAGCGTTGCAGTATCTGTCGGTCTTTTCTGATGGATTGCTGGAGCAGATGGGCAGCAACAATGTGGGAAGCACCACGGACACCGGATTGGGCACGGCCATCGGACTGGTACAGGGCATGCAGGCCAATATGGATGTGCTGGGAAGCCTGATCACCGGACAGGATGCTCAGATTCAGGAGATCAACCAGTCTCTGAAAACGATCGAAGCGGATCTGAAACAGCTGCAAGACAGCAAGGGAGATGTGGATCATGATATCAATACTCTGCGGGCACAGATCCGGGAACAGATTCAGATCTGCAACAAACAGCTGAATAATCTGATGAGTGATTACAATAACAATGTCAGACCTTCTTTCCGGGCTACCGGCAAATCCATGCAGCAGGCTTTCCTGAATGCCGCAGCGATGATGAACGGTACGGATGTGAATATGGATGAAATTTCCGATATTCTGAAAGAGTATCAGCAGACTTTGCAGGAAGGTAATGTCAGCCTGCAGGATTCCCTGGTGATCGCACAGGAACTGCTGGACAAGGTCAGCAAAATAGCAGATAATATAAAACGGATCACCGGTGCGGAGACCTATGAGGATATTTTAAGCGCTATGGCTGCCGATCCGACGGCGGTGGCAGACTTCGTATCTTCTCCGGTCAGACTGGAGACGGTACCTGTTTATCCGGTGGATCATTACGGCTCTGCGGCATCGCCGTTCTATACGATCCTGGCAATCTGGGTGGGAGCGCTGTTCCTGGTGGCTATTATTCACGTGGGTGTGAAACCCATTGAACCGGGGGATCATTATAAGGCGCATGAGAGATATTTTGGCAGATATCTGCTGTTTTTCCTGATCGGACAGGCACAGACACTGCTTATTGTTCTTGGGAACCTTTATTATATTGAGATACAGTGTCAGCACAGGTTTTTATACTGGCTGGCGGCAGCCGTGGCCAGTGCGGCATTCAGCTGCTTTATGTATTCTGTGACTTTCGCTTTTGGAAACGTGGGTGAGGCACTGGCTATTGTAGTCATGGTCATCCAGGTGGCGGGAAGCGGCGGAACGTTCCCTATCGAGGCTCTTCCGCAGGTATTCCAGTGGATCTATCCTTTCCTGCCGTTCCAGTTTGGCATGAAAGCGTTTAAAGAATGTATTGCAGGAATGTACGGCGTGGATTATTGGATCAATGTAGGAAAAATGACACTGTTCCTGATCGTAGCATTGCTGCTGGGACTGGCACTGGAGCCGCCGTTCCGCAAGCTGAATCATATGATAGAGAAGAGTAAAGAGAAGACAGGATTAATGATCTGATGAAGATGAAAAAAATGACTTCGGAAAAGAAACATAAAATTACAACCATTGGCTTATGGCTGATCCTCATTCTGTGCACGGCGGTATTGTTCTCCCTGTGTCTCAGTGAGGGGATCGACTATGATGAAGCATACAGTTATCGCACCGCCCATGACAATACGATGATGGGAATCATTCGCGTGGTACTGGCGGCCCATGATACGGATGTGCCGGTATGGTATATGGGATTGCGGCTGTGGTCGTTTCTGGTAGGAGACGGCATTATTGCCTACAAAATGTTTGCATTGCTGGGAACGGTATTGTCCATGCTGCTGGGGCCTGTCGTGATCCGCAGGCAGTGGGGAGCGAAGACAGCAGCCCTTTATATGATCATGGTAAGCCTGACACCTGCAATGATGAAGATCAGTGTGAACAACAGAATGTATTCCTGGACGGTGTTTGGAGTTACCGTCTGCGGACTGACCGCTTATTTCCTGCGGGAGCGTCTGAACAGTAAGGCCCTGTGGACGATATTGTTTCTGACGACCTTCTGCGGTATTTTCAGTCATTACTTTACCGCGTTCAGTTACCTGTTTATCTATCTGTATCTGGTGGCGGTGATTTGGCAGCAGGACAGAAAACAGATCTGGAAGCCGTTTGTCTGTGGTGGTTCCGTTGTATTGCTTTTTGTGGCATGGCTGATAAAATCCGATTTCTTTCATCTGCTGGTTTCTGATGGAAACCCGACGAACCGGTCCAAATTCGGTATTTACGAATTTTTTGATTTCATTTTCGGAACCAGAGTGAAGTATGCGACCAAAATGGGAGAACTTCTTTTTGTACTGACACTGGTCTGCGCGATCCTCTTTTGGAAGCGGCTGGGGAGAAGAAACGGTGTTTTTGCGGTTCTGTGTACCTGTATTTTCCCAGTAAGCTATTTGATGGCGGCGCTGCTGGCATTACACGCGTCCCACTTTTTTACCTACCGCCATGTTATGCATAGCATGGGATTGTTCTGGCTGGGAATGGCTATCATTTTATCCAGGATCAATTTACAGGAATGGATCGCCTGTCTGTCCTTCACTGTGTGGATGGGAGTGTCGGCCTACGGAATCTCTTATCATGAAGAATATGGTACAATCTCATATCTGGAAGAGACGAAGGCATTTATAGCGGAGAATATGGAGCCGGGAGATGTGGTCGTCTACGATACGGATTCCCGCTTCGGACAGCTATTCGGATGCTATATGCCGGACCAGATCTTTTATACCATGGAAGAGGTGCCGGATCTGGAAGAACTGGTGGGGAAAAGAGTCTGGTATTTCCAGTGTTTCGGACATCTGCTGGAGGAATCGGATAAATATACCGTAACCTATGAAAATATGGGACATTATGGATTCCAGTATATGGATGGGAATACGGATTTTGATATTTTAAAGGTGAACATAACGGAGGAAACGGGAAATGATTAAATGGGTGGAAAGAGGAGTCCTGCTGGCAGCGATACTTTCCATGCTGTTTGTATGGCCGTATGGAGGAATCCGTGAAGATAAAAAGGACAGTTCCTTAAGTGAGGATTATGGATATACAGAGCCCCTGCAGGTGGGAGAATATGCTTCGCAGTATTTTGTTGCGGAGACAGATTTTCTGAAAACACTGGAAATCGCGGTGAACTATAATCAGGAGGAAGAACGGAACGGACTTCTGGGTCTGGAGATATGGAAAGAGGATCAGAAGATATATGAAGGTGTGATTCCTTATGATGCCATGGAATCGACAACATTTTTCCCTGCCGTCATCGAGACCCGGCTGAAAAGAGGCGCTGTATATGAATACCGGATCGTGAATCAAAGTATTTCCGAGAATCTGCCGCAGGTAGTATATACTACTACGGAAAAGGCGCATGTACCGGAAAATCAGCAACTGGTGGTACATGAAGCAACTGTGGACGGACAGGCATTGAACCGGTACACCTGGAGAGAGAAGCTGGATGCGGTCAGCGTATTGGAAATCGACAGTTTTATTGCAATAGTGGCTGCAATGATATATGCTGTGTTGGAACAATGGAAAAGAAAGGAAAAAAAGAACAATGAAGTGGGTTAAATTCAGAATAAAGACGGTAACGGAAGCGGAAGATATTATTATCAGCACCCTGTACGATCTCGGGCTGGAAGGGGCACAGATCGAAGACAAGGTGCCCCTGACCGCCATGGAGAAGGAGCAGATGTTTGTAGATATCCTGCCGGACGGACCGGAGGATGACGGCATTGCCTATTTAAGTTTTTTTGTAGAGGAAAAAGAGGACGGCAGTCTGGAAGTGGCCGGGGAGAAGACCACGACCGAAGCTGTACTTGCGGATGTAAAGCGGGAACTGGAAGACTTACGCCAGTTTATGGATATCGGCGAGGCATCTGTTGTGGTAGATGAGACGGAGGACATTGACTGGATCAACAACTGGAAACAGTATTTCCACCAGTTCTATATCGATGATATCCTGGTGATCCCTTCCTGGGAAAATATCAAACCGGAAGATACTGACAAGATGGTGCTTCATATCGATCCCGGTACGGCATTTGGCACCGGTATGCATGAGACCACACAGCTGTGTATCCGTCAGCTGCGTAAGTTCATCACTCCTGATACAGAGCTTTTGGATGTCGGCACCGGCAGCGGTATTCTGGCAATTTTATCCCTCATGTTCGGGGCAAAACATGCCGTGGGAACCGATCTGGATATCTGTGCTGTGGAAGCTGTGGCACAGAACTGCGAAGTGAATGGAATCGATCCGGCACAGTTTGACATGATGATCGGCAATATCATTACAGACAAAGAAGTGCAGGACAAGGTAGGCTATGAGTGTTATGATATCGTGGTGGCCAATATTCTGGCAGATGTACTGGTACCGTTGACTCCTGTCATCGTACATCAGCTGAAGAAGGGCGGTATCTACATCACCTCTGGCATCATTGATGACAAGGAGCAGACCGTGGTGGAGGCTGTGAAGGCCGCTGGATTGGAAGTACTGGAAGTGACCTACCAGGGAGAATGGGTCAGCGTTACCGCAAGAAAGAATTAAGTGCTTAAAATAGGAGTTTCTATGTATCAGTTTTTTGTAGAACCGGAACAGATCGACGTGGCAGCGAAGAGCGTTATCATCCGGGGAACCGATGTGAATCATATCAAAAATGTACTGCGGATGCGCCCCGGCGAAGAAGTGGCTGTCAGCAATGGAATCGACGGGAAGGAATATCGCTGTGGGATCCTTGCACTGGAAGAGGACTGTGTCCGTCTGGAGCTTCGTTTTATCAAGGAAGACGGAGTAGAGCTTCCGGCGAAGATCTACCTGTTCCAGGGACTGCCCAAGGCGGACAAGATGGAGCTCATCATCCAGAAGGCCGTGGAACTGGGAGCTTTTCAGGTGATCCCTGTGTCCATGAAGCGCTGCGTGGTCAAGCTGGATGAGAAAAAAGCGGATGCAAAAATCAAACGCTGGCAGGGAATTGCGGAGGCAGCAGCCAAGCAGAGTAAGCGTGGCGTGATCCCCACGGTGGCACCGGTTATGAGTTATGTGCAGGCGGTGAAAACGGCTTCTGAAATGGATCTGAAACTGGTACCTTACGAGCTGGCGGAAGGAATGCCACAGACGAAACAGCTCATCGAAAGCGCAAGACCCGGACAGCAGATCGCTATTTTCATCGGCCCGGAGGGCGGATTTGATCCGGAGGAGATAAGACTTGCCACGGAGGCGGGAATTCAACCGATCACTTTGGGAAAACGGATCCTGCGGACGGAGACGGCCGGATTTACGACTATCGCATGGCTGATGTATCAGTTGGAAAATTAGACAGCGGACGGCACGGATCGCCTGCCTGCGGCATATTTTAATCATAAGAAGAATATAGTAATTATTCAGAGCAAAAGGAAAGCCCGGAAGAGTCGATTTGGCGAATAGGGCGCTGAATAGTTACTGAAGAGATAGATAGCAAGGAGAAGAAGAGAATGGAAGTCTATATGGACAATTCCGCTACCACAAGGACATTCCCGGAAGTGGCAGAGTTGATGACGAAGATCATGTGTGAAGATTACGGTAATCCCTCCAGCCTGCATATGAAGGGAGTGGAGGCAGAGAAATACCTCCGCTATGCCAAGGAGACTCTGGCAAGGATTCTGAAGGTGGAGGAGAGAGAGCTTTTATTTACTTCCGGGGGAACGGAATCCGATAATATGGCACTGATCGGCTGCGCCCTGGCGAATTGCCGCAGAGGCAATCATCTGATCACGACGCAGATCGAACATCCCGCTATCCTGCAGACCATGCGTTATCTGGAGACCCAGGGGTATCGTGTCACTTATCTGCCGGTGGATCCCTGCGGACGTATCCGGCTGGAAGACTTACGCAGAGCCATGACACCGGAGACCATTCTGGTATCTATCATGCACACGAATAACGAGATCGGAGCCCTGCAGCCCATTGAGGAAGCCGGAGCTCTGATCAAACAGATGAACCCGGATACGCTGTTCCATGTGGATGCGGTACAGGGATTCGGAAAATCCCGGATCTATCCCAAGAAGATTCACATTGATCTGCTGTCCGTCAGTGGACACAAGATCCACGGACCGAAGGGCGTCGGACTGCTGTATGTAGGGGAACGGGTGAAGATCCAGCCCATCGTATTCGGTGGCGGACAGCAGCAGAACCTCCGCTCCGGTACCGAGAATGTGCCCGGTATTGCGGGACTTGCAAAAGCAGCGGAAATGCTCTATAGTCATTTTGATGAGGATCATGCCAGACTCTGCGCCTGCAAGAGACGATTCATTGAAGGTGTGGAAAGACTGGATCAGGTGAAGGTCAACGGACTTTTGCCGGATGCACCGTACGGTGAGGGAACGGCGGCACACATTGTCAGCGTATCTTTTGCCGGCGTCAGAAGTGAAGTGCTCCTGCATGCACTGGAGGACAAGGGAATCTATGTTTCTGCAGGAAGCGCCTGCTCTGCACACAAGCCGCAGCCTTCTGCTACACTGAAAGCCATCGGCATCGATAAATCCCTGCTGGATTCCACCATACGTTTCAGTTTTTCTGTATTTACCACGGAAGAAGAGATTGACGTATGTCTCCAGGCATTGTACAATATAGTACCTATGTTACGCAGATACAGTCGCAGATAAGCGATTTGAGAAACACTCAGAAAGGAAACGAACGTGTTTACATCATTTTTGATAAAATATGCCGAGATTGGCATTAAGGGAAAGAACCGTTACCTGTTCGAAGATGCTCTGGTACGCCAGATTAAGTATGCACTGAAAAAGTGTGAGGGAGAATTCCTGGTGCACAAGACACAGGGCCGTATCTTCGTAGATGCAGAGTCAGAATTTGACTACGATGAAGTTGTGGCACACTTACAAAGAGTCTTCGGAATCTCCGGAATCTGCCCGGTAGTGCACGTACAGGATGAGGGCTTTGAGAAGCTGTGTGAGACCGTGATTGACTACATTGCAAAAGTATATCCCGATTGCAATCAGACGTTCAAGGTGGCAGCGAGACGTGCCCGGAAAAATTACCCCAAGGATTCCATGACCATCAACATGGATATGGGAGAAGCTATCCTGAAGGCTTATCCCAATATGAAGGTGGATGTACATCATCCCGATATTATGCTGAACATTGAGATCCGTGAAGAAATCTATATCTACTCCGTGATCCTGCCCGGTCCCGGAGGAATGCCCGTAGGTACCGGTGGCAAGGGAATGCTGCTTCTCTCCGGTGGTATTGATTCTCCCGTGGCAGGTTATATGATCGCCAAGAGAGGCGTCAAGATCGATGCGGTATATTTCCATGCACCGCCTTACACCAGTGAGCGTGCGAAGCAGAAAGTAGTGGATCTGGCGAAGATCGTTGCCCGTTACACCGGACCGATCTATCTGCATGTGATCAATTTTACCGATATTCAGTTATATATTTATGAGAAATGTCCTCATGAGGAACTGACCATTATCATGCGCCGTTATATGATGCGGATTGCGGAACAGATCGCGAAAGAGACTGAGTGCCTGGGCCTGATCACCGGTGAGAGCATCGGACAGGTGGCATCCCAGACTATGAATTCCCTGATCGCTACCAATGAAGTATGTGAGCTGCCGGTCTACCGTCCGCTGATCGGATTTGACAAGCAGGAGATCGTAGAAGTATCCGAGAAGATCGGGACTTATGAGACTTCCATTCTGCCCTATGAAGATTGTTGTACCATCTTCGTGGCAAAACATCCCGTGACGAAACCGAACGTGAAGGTGATCCGCAGACATGAACACAATCTGGATGAGAAGATCGACGAACTGGTGAAGACCGCACTGGAGACCAAAGAACTGATCATTGCGGAAGCATAAGTGCGAATGCAGAGTAACTATTCAGAACCGGGGAAACAGAGGTACTGAATAGTTACTTTTTTGAAATGGCATATAAAAAACACCTCAAGAGGATTGCGTCTCTCAAGGTGTTCTCTGTTTTACTATGTATTCGGAATTCCGAATCGGTAACTTATACCAGATAAGGCTTTAATACTTCCAGAACCTCATCAGCGCCATCCTCTGCATGGATGTTCAGGTCGATAGGCTTGGAAAGATCCAGGCTGAAGATACCCATGATGGACTTTGCATCAATTACGTATCTGCCGGATACAAGATCGAAATCATAATCGAACTTAGTAATATCGTTTACGAAAGATTTTACCTTATCAATAGAATTTAAAGAAATCTGAACTGTCTTCATGTTGACTACCTCCTTAATGTGTGTCATACCTTCTGACTTTATATTAATGGGGGAACGCTCAAAAGTCAAGACGAAAACAATACAAAAAAAGTGAGGAATCCTATGAAAAGTGTAGCATTACACAACCTTGGATGTAAGGTTAATTCCTATGAAATAGAAGTAATGCAACAAATGTTACAAGAAAAAGGTTATACTATTGTACCATTTGATGAAATCGCGGATATTTACATTGTAAATACCTGCACAGTTACCAATATTGCAGACCGGAAAAGCCGACAGATGCTTCATCGGGCCAAGCAGAAAAACCCCAATGCGCTGGTGGTGGCTGTGGGATGCTATGTGCAGACCGGAAGGGAAGATGTGGAGCAGGATCCCTGCATCGATCTGGCGATCGGCAACAACCGCAAGAAGAACCTGGCATCCATTCTGGAGGAATATTTGCAGGATCTGGAACAGGAAGATGCGGTGGCAGAGAATGCAGAAAATGCCGGACATGGTGTGGACAAGACTCTGCATGACACTACTGTTATAGACATTAACCATACTGCAGAATACGAAGAAATGACTCTGAAACAGACGGCGGAGCACACCCGAGCCTATATTAAAATTCAGGACGGATGCAATCAGTTCTGCTCTTACTGCGTTATCCCCTATGCCAGAGGCAGAGTCCGCAGCCGCAGGGCGGAAGATATCATCCGGGAGATCACCGGCATGGCACAGAACGGATACCGGGAGATCGTATTGACAGGTATCCATATCAGTTCCTACGGCATTGATTTCGACGAGGAAGCCTGGAAGCGGGGAGAAAGTGTCTCCGTATTAAAAGAAGATGAGGAGAGAAGAGATTATTCCGGCAGCAGTAAGCTGATCGATCTGCTGGAACGGATCCATACTATTGAAGGTATTGAGCGGATCCGTATCGGTTCCCTGGAACCCCGCATTATTACGGAGGAGACGGCAGTCAGAATGGCGGCACTGCCGAAGCTGTGTCCCCATTTCCATCTGTCCTTACAGAGCGGCTGTGATGCCACGCTACGCCGTATGAACCGTAAATATACTTCCGAAGAATATGCGGAGAGCGTTGCGCTGCTCCGCAAGGTGTTTGATCATCCGGCCATTACTACGGACGTCATCGTCGGATTCCCCGGGGAGACTGAGGAAGAGTTTGCGCAGACAAAGGAATTTTTAGACCGGATTCAATTCTTCGAGATGCATATTTTCAAGTATTCCAAACGGGCAGGCACCAGAGCGGCCGTGATGTCTCATCAGGTGCCGGATCCCGTGAAGACCACCAGAAGTGCGGAACTTCTGGCTATGGAGAAGGAACAGTCGAAGCAGTTCCGGACCCACTATGTGGGACGGGAGGCGGAGGTGCTTCTGGAGGAGACCAAGGAGATCGGCGGAACGGAATACCTGCTGGGACATACAAGAGATTATGTCAAACTGGCTGTCTCTGTGAAGGAAAATAAAAAAAATGTTGCAAATACCGTGATATGCGGCAGGGTACAGGGGTTTTTGACGGATGAAATCCTATTACTATCACCCCTTGAATTTTCAAAGTAAATGCGGTAATATAAGGCATAACGGAAAGATTTGCCCTATGGCAGAAAAAGAGGATCGTATGCAGGACTTAGGAAATACACAATACTTCAAGGTAGAGACAGAACCTGAGACCGGCGTGAAGCTGGTGCTCTCTACCGTATATGAGGCACTGACGGAAAAGGGATACAACCCGGTGAACCAGATCGTAGGTTACATCATGAGCGGGGACCCTACTTATATTACCAGTCACAAAAATGCCCGCAGCCTTATCATGAAGGTAGAGCGTGACGAACTGGTGGAAGAACTGCTCACGGAGTATATCAGGACAAAACACTGGAAATAATTACAGTTATCAGGAGGACCCACATGCGTATCATGGGTTTGGATTTCGGCTCACGTACCGTGGGCGTGGCGATCAGTGACAGTCTGCTCTTAACAGCGCAGGGTGTGGAGATCATTCGCCGCAAAGAAGAGAATAAATTACGACAGACGCTGGCCCGGATCGAGGAACTGATCGTCGAGAATGAAGTGGAAGAGATCGTACTGGGACTTCCCAAGAACATGAACGATACCGAAGGTGTCCGCGTGGAACTGACCAAAGAGTTCAAGGACAAGCTGGAGCGCAGGACCGGTCTCCCGGTATATTTCTGGGATGAGAGACTGACGACTGTGGCAGCGGACAAAGCCATGATGGAAGCGGGAATCCGCCGTGAGAACCGTAAGGATTACGTGGATATGATCGCAGCTACTCTGATCCTGCAGGGCTATCTGGATCGCAGGAACAATGAGAAGAAAAAGGAAACAGAATGAGTAAATTGGAAAAGATCACATTTCGCCCCGAAGGCGAAGAACCTGTAGAATTTTATGTACTGGAACAGACCAGGATCGGAGGACACAATTACATCCTGGTGACTGATGTGGAAGAGGGCGATGGAGATGCCCTGATCCTGAAGGATATGTCTCAGGATGGTGAAGAAGAGAGCATTTATGATGTAGTCTCCGATGATGAAGAACTGGAAGCGGTATCCGGAGTATTTGCGGATATGTTAGAGGACGTTGATTTAATTTAGATCATATCCTATGGATTGTTCCGTGCCATGCACTCACACAATCCGTTCCAATATCACCATATTGCGAAGCATTCGCTCCGCTTTTATGCTCATATTGGGGCAGGTCATTAAGCCATAAAATCACTCCCGTGCAAGCACGTTGTGTTTTCAGGCTTATGACCTTGATATATGATAAATACAGGCAGTTCTGCGAGAAGGACGGTCTTATATTTATATATGATTTGTATGATTGGCAGAGAGGGATATTGGAGGCTTTGCCGGTTTCAGCATATAATGGTTTTGTGCTAAAAGTGACAGGGAATACACGAAGGGCATGAGAGATGCCGTTATTTTGATGGAATCGTAAGATCTGGGATGTCTGATCTCCACGGGAGTCTTTGAGAAGAGAGCCGTGAAAACAGGAGGTAAATCACAGGTCTTTGTTTGCAGAGCATAACAATCCGTTCTAACGCCGGGATACATACACTAAGAACAGTTGTATAGACGTATAGAATTTGGAGGTAATTTCGTTGAAAAAGAAAAAAGAGAATAGTAACGTTTCAGGTCTGAAGATCATTCCTTTGGGAGGCCTGGAGCAGATCGGTATGAACATTACTGCCTTCCAGTATGAGGACAGTATTATTGTGGTGGACTGTGGTCTGTCTTTCCCTGCAGATGATATGCTGGGAATCGATCTGGTCATCCCGGATGTGACTTATCTGAAGGACAATATCGACAAGGTAAAGGGTTTTGTCATCACCCACGGACATGAGGATCATATCGGAGCACTGCCTTATGTGCTGCGGGATATTAATGTTCCCATCTACGCTACCCGCCTGACCATGGGTATTATCGAGAACAAGCTGACCGAGCACAATCTCATGAAGAAGACCAAGCGTAAAGTAGTGAAGTTCGGTCAGTCCATCAATCTGGGCGATTTCCGTGTGGAATTCATCAAGACGAATCACAGTATCGTAGATGCCGCAGCACTGGCCATTTATTCCCCTGCCGGTATTGTGGTGCACACCGGAGACTTTAAGGTAGACTACACACCGGTATATGGAGATGCCATTGATTTGCAGCGTTTTGCAGAAATCGGCAAAAAGGGTGTACTGGCACTGATGTGCGACTCCACCAATGCAGAGCGTCCCGGCTTTACCCCTTCTGAGAAAACAGTGGGTAAGACCTTTGATACTTTATTTGAAGAACATAAGAACACCAGAATTTTCGTGGCAACTTTCGCATCCAACGTGGATCGTGTACAGCAGATCATCAATACGGCATACAAATTTGGCCGTAAAGTGGCTGTGGAAGGCCGCAGTATGGTAAATATCCTGGATACCGCCATCAAGCTGGAGTGCATCAATATTCCCGAGAATACACTGGTGGATCTGGATCAGATGAAGAATTATCCCGATGAGCAGCAGGTGATTATCACCACCGGAAGCCAGGGCGAAAGTATGGCAGCCCTGTCCCGTATGGCCAACAATATGCACCGTAAGATCACGATCGGTGCGGGAGATACCGTAATCTTCTCCTCCAACCCCATCCCGGGCAATGAAAAGTCCGTCACCAAGATCATCAACGAGCTGCTCCGCAAAGGCGCAGATGTTATTTTCCAGGATGCTCATGTATCCGGACATGCCTGCCAGGAAGAGATCAAGCTGATCTATACCCTGATCCATCCGAAGTACGCAGTACCCGTGCATGGTGAATACAAGCATCTGAAGGCACAGGCCAAGATTGCAGAGAGTCTGGGCATCAGTAAGGACAATATCTTCATCCTGTCCTCCGGAGATGTATTGGAAGTCAGCGAGGAACAGGCCAAGGTCAATGGCAGAGTACCTGTAGGAGCTATTCTGGTGGACGGTCTGGGTGTCGGTGATGTCGGAAATGTAGTATTGAGAGATAGACAGCATCTGGCAGAAGATGGTATTATGATCGTGGTCATGAGTCTGGACAAGGCCAGTGGAGAACTGGTAGCAGGTCCCGACATTGTATCCAGAGGTTTTGTATATGTGAAGGAATCCGATGAACTTATCGAGGAAGCCAGACGCACCGTGGATGATGCGTTGCAGGCATGTCTGGATAAGGGAATTACGGACTGGGGTAAACTGAAGACCACCACCAAGGATGTCCTCGGCGATTATGTATGGAAGAAGACCAAGAGACGTCCCATGATCCTTCCGATCATTATGGAAGTGTAATAGCAGCGATTGCTGGAAAGGTCGTAAGCAGATGAAGATTACATCGGACGAAAATGTAAATCAGGCTGTAGAGCAGATGGTACAGGCGATTCGTAATACCGACGCTTATCTGGAATATCAGAAGCAGCTGGCCCGCGTGAAGGAGCAACCGGAACTTAAGAGACAGATCGATGAATTCCGGACCAGAAATTTTGAATTGCAGACCAGCAAGGACACCAACTTTGATAAGCTGGATCAGTTTACCAGAGAAAACGAAGCTTTCCGGGAGAATCCACTGGTGTCGGATTTTCTGGCGGCGGAGTTGGCATTTTGCCGTATGATGCAGGGGATCGGACTTTACGTTACCGATCAGATGCACTTTGAGTGAGCAAAAGGAAAGTCTCGAAGAGACGATTTTGCGAATGTATGGATCGAAATGCGGATTACTTGGATAAGAAAGGACAGAACACATGAAGGCAGCAAATTTGGCAGGTGCCGTATTGGGCGCTATCTTAAAAGTGGCATTTGCAGTGATCGTGGTATATCTGGTGTACACCGGAGCGTCTACATGCTACGACTATGGTTATCGTATTTTCACAGAACCGGCGGTCTCTGCCGGAGAGGGACGTAAGATCACAGTAACCCTGACCTCGGACATGTCCGCAACGGAGATTGGCACAATTATGCAGGAAAAGGGCCTGACACGTGACAGCAGACTGTTCGCATTACAGTATCTGTTATCTGAGAATAAGAAGGACTGGCAGCCCGGAACTTATGAGCTGAGTACTGCCATGACCGCAGAGGAAATGATGGAAGTCATGGCCGGACAGACGGAAAGCGCAACGGAAGAGACAGTGGAGACTATAGACAACGGCAGTGCGATTACCGGTGAGACACAGGATACCACTGCAGTTGCACAGTAAAGTGTGAAATGAGGGACAGTATGATCATAGACGAGAGAATGTCCGCGTTTATCGATTCCCTGGACAGCGGGAATCCGGCGTGGCTGAATGAGATTGAAAAATTCGCTCTGGAGACACAGGTTCCCATCATACGCAGATCCATGCAAAGTCTGCTGAAATTTTTGCTGAAATTTACAAAGCCGAAGAGCATCCTGGAAGTTGGGACTGCTATCGGCTTTTCTGCGTTACTGATGAGTGAATATGCACCGGGGGATTGTCATATCACGACGATCGAAAAATATGAGAAAAGAATTCCTATCGCAAAAGAGAACTTCCGTAAGGCAGGCAGGGAAGACCGGATCACTCTGCTGGAGGGTGATGCTACGGAGATCCTGCGGGAACTGGAAGGCACCTATGATGTGATCTTTATGGATGCGGCGAAGGGACAGTACATTCATTTCCTGCCGGATATCTTACGCCTGTTGGCCCCCGGCGGACTGTTGATTTCCGACAACGTATTACAGGACGGTGATATCATAGAATCCCGTTTTGCCGTAACCAGAAGGAACCGGACCATTCATGCAAGGATGCGGGAATATCTGTATGAATTGAAACATCATCCGGAACTGGAGACGGTGATCCTGCCGGTAGGTGATGGAGTGACACTGAGTACGAAGAAAGAGGAAAGCACAGTTACTCAAAATAGATAACATAATAATACGGGTATTCCCAGGTCTGGTAAGCCAGTCCGGACTCTGACAGATTCTGCAGGAATTCATTGTTCTTTTTGTATACCACATAGACGGAAGAAGGACTGATCTTCGTGGAATAGTCGGTGAGAAAATGATAAGTGTGTATACCGTCGGTAAAGGTTTCTTCATCCTGAGTATCATAAGGAGATGCGGGATAATAAAAGAAGAAAAACTCCTTCATGTTGACCAGATCCACATAGAGATCCGCATAATCCAGGTTGAGATTCACATCATCCACACACTCCCGGAAGGAGATGGAATACAGATAATTCGGGCAGACGTCGGTCATGGTATAGACCCGGAAATAAAAGCTGCAGAAAGAGATGCACCATAAGAGATAACCGGCGGACAAAAGGAGCATAAAGCCTGTGTGATAAGAGGACAGGAAACGGCAGCAAAGGAAAAGTCCTTTTATCAGGAAGAAGAGATAACAGATAAAGAAACTGTTAGCCCGGTAGACATAGCCGGATCCGGACAGACCAATGGTGATTAGACCGCTGAGAAAGAACAGCAGATAGATACTGTCGGCCTGAAAAGTCCGCTTGTACAGAGAGACAAGAAAACTGTAAACTGCACCGATAAATCCCAGAACAATAAAAGGAATGGATAAGGGATAAAGCGTGTAAAATTTAGGTACGGCATCTAAACGGTAGGAACCACATGTCAAGGTAATCTTTATGATATCTTTTATATTTTCCCAGAAAGAAGTGACTCCCACATCGGACATGCGCTCGGAGGCGATGGGAGATATGGTAAGCCCCAGAAAATGAATGGTTTCCCAGTGGAATAACAGGGAGCATACAAATAATATTACGGGCAGAGCTATAATACATACACATGCAGCCCAGAGCAGAACCCGGCGGAAGGATATTTCTTTCGTGTATAGCAGATACAGGGAAATGCAGATCAGAAAAATAGGGATCAGGAAGTAACTCAGTGCATACGAATACATCGTGATACCAAAAAAGACTCCGGATAATATAAGGTTCCGAAGGGTCTTAGTCTGTGTGAAACGGATGAGAAACAGCAATGCTACAGCTGAGCAGCACAACATAAGATTACAGTCCAGGGCAAAACGGGCGGACATGATATAATAGGGGCAGACTGCCAACAGGAAAGCAGCAGCAATACTCCATTTTTGATCATCGAACACCAGACGGATACTTTTGGTCCCGACAAAAAACAGCAACAGGCTTGCAAGGACGGCGGGAATTTTGAGAAGCGTAAGAGACAGGTTGCCCTGTCCGACTGTCCGGATCAGCAGAGCCAGTAAGTAGGTATAAAGAGGACTCTGACCACCATAAAAATTCTGAGGGTAAAAAGGGCGTACATTGAGATACCGGTCGGTTCCGTAATGAGCCAGACACCAGGCATTATAACCCAGTCCTGCTTCATCGATATGAAGAACGTCAGGCAGGCTTTCCAGACGATAAACGCGCAGGAAGACCGCAATGAGAAACAACAGCAGGATGGCTGCGGAATACCAGTATTTTTTCACCAGAGATTTCAGATCCTTCATTTGTGGATACCTCGCAATCAATCAAAATAAAATAAGTAATACGGTGAAAATTCTACCGTATGGCAGGAAAATCCGGAACCGTTCAGATAAGAAATAAATTCCTGATTTTCTTTGCGGACAATGTAGGCTGCGGAAGGAGAGAGCGGAGTGGAAGTATTCAGTATATAATGCTTGGGGATTTCATCGTCTTCTTCCCGGGCGGACAGGGGAACGCGCTCATAAGGAGAAATAGGATAATAAAAATACAAAAACTCCTCTACATCAACGCAGTCCGCATAGATTTCTTTATCCCCGAGATTTTCGTCAATATAGGTGACAATGTCGGAAATATCGGCAAAATAGAAGGAATTTGCATAGGTATGCAGATCCAGCACGGAATATATAGTGTAATAGTAACGCATAAACGAAGCAATCCACAGCACATAGCCATAAGCCAGAATGCTCAGAAATGCTTTCCGGTAAACGGTAAGAAAATCGCAACATGCCCGGATACCACGGAGAAAAAAGAACAGATAACAGATATAGATGCTGTTGGCACGATATAGATGATCTGTAGGTGTCAGAGCAACCACAAAGGAGCAGCTGATGAAATAGAACAGATATACTGTGCCGGAATGAAAACAGCGTGTCCGGAAGGAATTTCCGAAGTCATAAACGGAAGGAACATAACATTCCCAACAGGATAAAAGGGATGGAAACCGGGTATAAGGTATAGAATTTATCCACGGAATCCATAGGATAAATACTGTATGTCAGAGTGATCTTAAGGTTGTTCCACAGATTTGCACCCAATGAGGAAAAAGAAATTTCATCCATGCGGTTGCCGGAAATAGGAGAAATTGTAAAGCCGAGAAAATGAATAGGCTCTGCATGGAAGAGAAGTGTGTAGGCAAAAAGGATCACGGGCAATGCCGTAATGCAGACACTGACCGCCCACAACAGTATTCTGGAAAACGTGATTTTTTTATGGTAAAGCATGTAAAGAGAGATCAGAACCAGAAAAATAGGTATGATCAGATAACTCAATGCATAAGAGTACAAGCTGATACCGAAGCAGACTCCGGACAGAAGTAAAGTATGCAGTTTTCCTGTTTTCAGATACAAAAGCAGTACAAGAACAGAACAGGAAATGCAGCACAACATCAGATTGCAGTCCAGGGCATAACGTCCGGACATCACAAAATACGGGCAGAAACACAGAAAAAGAGCAGCAGCGAGGGTGATTTTTTTATTATCAAAGATAAGGGACATGCTCCTGGTGCCGGTGATCCACAGAAGAAGACTGGCAAAGGCAGCAGGAAATCTTACCAGAAAAACGGACAGATTCCCCTTCCCGAAAAACTTGATCAGCAATACGACAAGGTAAGTATAGAGAGGGCTTTGGCCACCGTAAAAATTCTGCGGATAGAAAGGCAGCACATTGAGATAACGATCGGTACCGTAATTGGCCAGACACCAGGAGTTATATCCAAGAGCGGCTTCGTCTATATGTAAAACATCCGGTAAAACGGTCAGTTTATAGAATCTTAAAAATACTGTGACACAAAACAGAAAAAGTAATGTGATCTGATACCAGTTTTGTTTGCATAAATTCTTCATCTCGTGTATCCTTATATATTATGATGTCGGGGTCAAAAGCCCCCGACTTTGATGCCTACGGATTGTTCCGTGCTACGCACTCCCACAATCCTACCCAATATTCGCATATCGTGGGATTATCATCCCACTTTTCCCGCTGATCTCCCTGTTGTATAATGCGGGATTTCACGGATACCTGCTGCTGGGATATGTGGTGTATCTGCTGGGATCGAAAAAGGGAAAGCGGATTTTGCTGATAGTACCCACACTGCTGGTGTTTGCGGTATGCATTCTTTCCCCGGTCAACGGAGAACTGCGCTATATGCTGCCGGTGATGATAATGCTTCCGCTAAATCTGACATGGTGTGCTTATCAGGAAAGAGAATCTGTTGCAGAAAAAGAGGAGAAATAAAATGACATATAAAAAACCGGAACTTTTAATCCCGGCCAGCAGCCTGGAAGTATTAAAAACGGCTGTTATTTTTGGCGCGGATGCTGTTTATATCGGCGGAGAAGCTTTTGGACTGCGGGCCAAGGCAAAAAATTTCAGCAGTGAAGAAATGGTGGAAGGAGTTGCATTCGCCCATGCACATGGAGTGAAGGTTTATGTGACGGCCAATATTCTGGCGCATAATTATGATCTCGAGGGAGCCAGAAAATATTTTGCCGAGCTGCGGGATATGAAGCCGGAGCAGCCGGATGCGCTGATCATTTCCGATCCGGGAATGTTCATGATCGCCAAAGAAGTCTGGCCCCAGGTGGAGGTGCATATTTCCACGCAGGCCAACAATACCAACTATGAGACATATCTGTTCTGGTGGAAGCTGGGAGCCAAAAGAGTGGTGTCTGCCAGAGAACTGTCACTGGTAGAGATCAAGGGAATCCGGGAGAAGATTCCTGCGGAAATGGAGATTGAGAGTTTTGTCCACGGGGCAATGTGTATCTCTTATTCCGGCAGATGTCTGCTGAGCAATTTCTTTACAGGAAGAGATGCCAACAGAGGTGCCTGCACACATCCCTGCCGCTGGAAATATGCGGTGGTGGAGGAGACCCGTCCCGGAGAATATCTGCCGGTCTACGAGAATGAGCGGGGGACATATATTTTCAACTCCAAGGATCTGTGCATGATCGAACATATTCCGGAGCTGGTGGAGGCAGGAATCGACAGTCTCAAGATCGAGGGGCGTATGAAGACCGCATTGTATGTGGCAACGGTAGCCAGAACCTACCGGAAGGCCATTGATGATTATTTTGCCGATCCGGAGCTGTACGAGAAAAATATGGACTGGTACAAGGCAGAGATCTCCAAGTGCACCTATCGTCAGTTTACGACGGGGTTCTATTTCGGCAAGCCGGATGAAAATACGCAGATCTATGATAATAACACTTACGTGAACGAATATATTTATCTGGGAATTGTGGAGGCAGTAAAGGATTCTCTGTGCCGGATCGAGCAGCGGAACAAATTCTGCGTGGGCGATTCCATAGAAATCATGAAGCCTGACGGCACCAATGTACCGGTCACGGTGGAAGCTATGTACACCGAGGAGGGAGAAAGTGTGGACAGTGCACCCCATCCCAAGCAGGTGCTGTGGATAAAGTTATCCATGCCGCCGCAGGAATTTGATTTGCTGCGTCAGAAAAATGCTGATTGAGAAAGAGTGACCGGAGGTAACGCCTTATGAAAAGGGAAGGCAGAATTCATAAAGGAGTGTCCATAGGTGCCTATAGTATTCTCATCGCTTTTATGCTGTTGCTCTTGTGGACAGTACTCAGGTATCCGGGGAATCATCTGATCCCATGGCAGATGGCTCTGGGGGTGGCGGCTGCTACAGTGTTGCTGCTGGCGGCCGGTGCGGCATGGAATAAAATATATACGGTGACAGGCCGGAGAAATTCGCTGTATGCCGTAGCGCTGGTATTGTTTGGGGTGCTGCTTTATGTGGTTTCATTGAGCCGGCAGGGGAATGAGAATACTCTGCTGGATTACACCTATGTCTATCGGGATGCCCTGAATCTGGCGAACGGGAGAGAACTGGAAGACACCAATTATTTTTTGACCTATTCGAATAATCTGAAGCCGATGCTTTTGCTTTCCGTTCTGTTTCGGATGGCATTGCTGATGGATGTGTCCCCGTTTTATTTTGTTTTGCTGCGGAATGTAATTCTGGTGATGCTGGTGGCATGTGCCTGTGGTTATCTTGCGGAACGGAATGGGGATACTTGCTGGAGATTTCCGATCCTGCTTGCCTTTGTATTTCTGCTTCCGATGTGGGAGATGACTGCCGTGTTTTATACGGATTCCATGAGCTTCGGTATGGGAATCCTGGGACTGGCTTTCCTGAAATTGGCGGCAGCATCCAGGGGGAAGCGCCGGCAGATCCTGTGGGCGCTGTTTGCGGCCGGTATGGCAGTACTGGCAGGCACATGGAAGATCACAGTGATCATACCGCTGATCGCATGCGCTGTGATCCTCTTGTGGCAGAGAGTGTCGGTGGACCGTCGAGTGACATTGCTGTTTGGAGGTTTTGTCGTGATTCTGGGAGTGGCTCTGCAGCTCTGGGCCAATTCCTACGAGATCACAAAGGAAGCATCTGAAACAGCCAATCCTGTGATCAGCTGGGTGGCACTGGGAATGAAGGAAGACGGTTCCTGGACCAACAACACAGAGTTTGTGGATCATATGTATGAATTTTCCACCAGACAGGAAAAACAGCAATACAGTATGGAATATATTCGCGAAAACAGATCGGAATTCTGGAATCCCGTACATTTGCGCAAAAAGGCAAGCTATAATTTTGCCAACGGAAATCTGGGGGCCAGTGCATTTTTGAACGTGGAGTACAGCGATGGAACCCTGCTCTGGGAAATGTTTTCGCCCTGGGGAAAATACTACTGGCGCACCTGTCAGTATTGTTTCTGCTATCTGGTGTCCATGTATGTGCTGTTACTGATCGGAATGATCCTCAGCCTTCGCAATATTATCAGAGATCAGGAACCACCTGTAATGTTGATGATCTGTCAGTTGGGATTTATCGGTATCGTTGTTTTTTTAATGTTCTGGGAAGCCAGTGGAAGACAGATGTACAATCAGATGCCAGGAATCCTGCTGGGAAGTGTTCTGAGTATAGAGTATTTTTGGAAAAACTTATCACTAAAACCTCGAAAATAATAATTGACCATTATAACGCACATGTTGTACACTGTATTCGATATTATTTTATTGTATACCGAAGGGAAGTAGGGACATGCGCGAAGAATTGAATGTAGAGGAGCTTTTTGCCAGCAAGGTGTTTACCCTGGGCAAGATGAAAGAGAGGCTCCCAAAGAGTACTTACAAAGAAGTGAAGAAGATCATGGATCAGGGAGGAGAACTTTCCCTGGCAACTGCGGATGTAGTGGCAAGTGCCATGAAGGATTGGGCCATCGAGAACGGTGCCACTCATTATACCCACTGGTTCCAGCCGTTGACCGGCATTACCGCAGAGAAACATGATGCTTTTGTGACACATCCTGATGAGGATGGCCGGATGATCATGGAATTTTCCGGCAAAGAACTGATCAAGGGAGAGCCCGATGCATCTTCTTTCCCTTCCGGAGGCTTACGTGCTACCTTTGAGGCAAGAGGTTACACTACATGGGACATCACTTCCCCCGCATTTATCAAAGAGACCGCTACCGGTCCGACCCTTTGTATCCCTACAGCATTCTGTTCTTATAAAGGCGAAGCACTGGATAAGAAGACACCGTTACTTCGTTCCATGGAGGCTCTGAGCAAGCAGGCGATCCGTATCGTCCGCCTGTTCGGCAATACAGAAGCTACCAAAGTACTGCCTTCCGTTGGCGCGGAGCAGGAATATTTCCTGGTAGATTCTGCCAAGGCTTTGCAGCGTGAAGATATTATTTTCGCCGGACGAACCCTGTTCGGTGCTCCCGCCCCCAAGGGACAGGAGATGGATGACCACTATTTCGGTGTTATCCGTGAGCGTATCGGTGGTTTCATGCATGATGTCAATATCGAGCTGTGGAAGCTGGGTGTAACATCCAAGACCCAGCATAATGAGGCGGCTCCCGCACAGCATGAAGTGGCGCCCATCTACGAGTCTGCCAATGTGGCAGTGGATCACAACCAGCTGGTAATGGAGACTCTGAAGCGTGTGGCAGGCAAGCACGGTCTGCGCTGCATGCTGCATGAGAAGCCTTTTGCCGGAGTAAACGGTTCCGGTAAGCATAACAACTGGTCCATCACTACGGACAATGGTGTAAACCTTCTGGAGCCCGGCCAGACCCCCAATGAAAATATTCAGTTCCTGCTGGTACTGGCATGTATCATGAAAGCTGTAGATACCCATGCGGATCTGCTGCGTCAGAGTGCGTCCAATGTAGGTAACGATCACAGACTGGGCGGTTACGAGGCACCCCCTGCCATTATTTCGATCTTCCTGGGCGAACAGCTGGAGGATGTGGTGGCACAGCTGGTGGAGACCGGTAAAGCAGACAATCTGAAAGAAGGCGGTGTACTTCGCACCGGTGTATCCACATTGCCGGATTTTGTAAAGGATGCTACCGACAGAAACCGTACTTCACCGTTTGCCTTTACAGGAAATAAATTTGAATTCCGTATGGTGGGAAGCGAGGATTCCATCGGGAGCCCCAACACCACCCTGAATGCCATTGTGGCAGAGGCGTTCTGCGAAGCTGCAGACCGTCTGGAAGGTGCGGAAGATTTCGATATGGCAGTCCATGATCTGATCAAGGAATATATGACGGAGCACCAGCGTATTATTTTCAATGGCAACGGTTATGCCAGGGAATGGGAAGAGGAAGCAGCCAGAAGAGGACTGCCCAATATTCCTTCCATGGTAGCAGCAGTAGATACTCTGACTACTCCCAAGGCTATCCATCTGTTTGAAAAGTTCGGTATTTTCACCGAGGCAGAGCTGCGTTCCCGCGCGGAGGTACTGTACGAGACCTATGCAAAGACCATCAATATCGAGGCACTGACTATGGTGGATATGGCAAACAAGCAGATCATTCCTGCAGTCATGAAATACAGCAAGTCGCTGGCAGATGCTGTTATTGCTATTACGGAAGCTGGCGGAGACACCTACGTGCCTACCCGTATGTTGCAGCAGATCACACAGAAGCTGACAGAGATGGAAAAGGCATCCGAGGCACTTCTCGAGGTGGAGAAAAAGGCATCCGCCATGGAGAGAGGCAAAGAGCAGGCATTCTGTTATCATGATGAAGTCATGGTGGCAATGAACGCACTGAGAAAACCTGCGGATGAACTGGAAAAGCTGGTAGACAAGAAGTACTGGCCGTTCCCGACCTATGCGGATCTGTTGTTTGAGGTATAGAGCACTTCAGAGATCGCTTCGGATGCAAAAGTAAAGCCTCGTAGAGGCGATTTTGCGAATGGAGTTCTGAATAGTTACAATTTTTTCAAAAAAGGTATTGCATTCAAAAAAAATCTGTTGTATAGTAATGAGCCATAGAGGAGCGATCCTCACAAGTTAATATTTTTCAATGCGAAACGAAGGCGTTTACACTAGGAAGTGTAGCGCCTTTTTTTGTTGCTATTCAGAGCCAGCCGGAAAGCATCGAAGATGCGATTTTGCGCATGTAAGTTCTGAATAGCAACTGTGCAAGTAAGTCGCAGGAAGCATGGAAAATAGCAAGAATAAGGAGGAAACGAAGATGAGTGAAGTATTAAACGTGGAAGAAATCTTTGGCAGTAAGGTATTCACTCTGGGTAAGATGAGGGAAAGATTACCCAAGAGCGTATACAAAGAAGTGAAGAAGATCATTGATCACGGCGGAGAGCTGTCTCTGGCCACCGCTGATGTTGTAGCAAAGGCAATGAAGGATTGGGCCATCGAGAACGGTGCCACCCATTATACCCACTGGTTCCAGCCTCTGACCGGAATCACCGCAGAGAAGCACGATGCATTCGTAACCCATCCCGATGAGTACGGCAAGATGATCATGGAGTTCTCCGGTAAGGAGCTGATCAAGGGCGAGCCCGATGCATCTTCCTTCCCCTCCGGAGGCTTACGAGCTACCTTCGAGGCAAGAGGCTATACTGCATGGGATATCACCTCTCCCGCATTCCTGAAAGAGGATGCAACCGGCGTGATCCTCTGCATTCCCACTGCATTCTGTTCTTACAAGGGTGAGGCACTGGATAAGAAGACACCGCTTCTTCGTTCCATGGAAGCAGTCAGCACACAGGCACTGCGTATCGTAAGACTGTTCGGCAATACCGAAGCTACCAAGGTCGTAGCTAGCGTGGGACCGGAGCAGGAATATTTCCTGGTAGACAGAGACAAATACTTAAAGCGTGAAGACCTGATCTTCGCAGGACGTACCCTGTTCGGTGCACCCGCACCCAAGGGACAGGAGCTGGAGGATCATTACTTCGGTACTATCCGCGAGAGAATCGGTTCCTTCATGAAGGATCTGAACATTGAACTGTGGAAGCTGGGCGTAACCGCCAAGACACAGCATAACGAAGTGGCTCCCGCACAGCACGAGCTGGCTCCTATTTATGAGACCGCCAACATTGCGGTAGATCATAACCAGCTGGTTATGGAGACCATGAAGAAAGTAGCAGGACGTCACGGTATGACCTGCCTGCTGCATGAGAAGCCTTTCGCCGGAGTGAACGGTTCCGGTAAGCATAACAACTGGTCCCTGGGAACCGATAACGGTGTCAACCTGTTGGATCCCGGCGATACTCCTAACGAGAACATCCAGTTCCTGTTAGTACTGGCATGTATCCTGAAAGCCGTAGATACCCATGCAGATCTGCTTCGTCAGAGTGCATCCGATGTCGGCAACGATCACAGACTGGGAGCTAACGAGGCACCCCCTGCCATCATTTCCGTATTCCTGGGCGAGCAGCTGGAGGATGTGGTAAAGCAGCTGGTTGAGACCGGTGATGCAACGCATTCTATCCAGGGCGGTAAACTGTTGACCGGTGTATCCACTCTGCCGGATCTGGATAAGGATGCCACCGACCGTAACAGAACTTCACCGTTTGCTTTCACCGGCAACAAGTTTGAGTTCCGTATGGTAGGTAGTGCAGACTCCATCGCCAGCCCCAACACTACTCTGAATGCTATCGTAGCAGAGGCTTTCTGCGAGGCGGCAGACATTCTGGAGAAAGCAGACGATTTCGATATTGCCGTACACGATCTGATCAAGAAGTACCTGACCGAGCATCAGAGAATCATCTTCAACGGCAACGGCTATTCCGAGGAATGGGTAGAAGAGGCAGCCAGAAGAGGACTTCCCAACATCAAGTCCATGGTAGAAGCTTCCGAGACTCTGACCACCGAAAAGTCTATCAAACTGTTCGAGAAGTTCGGTATCTTCACCAAGGCTGAGCTGGAATCCCGCGAGGAGGTTCTGTATGAGACCTACTCCAAGACCATCAACATCGAAGCTCTGACCATGGTAGATATGGCGAAGAAGCAGTACATTCCCGCAGTTATGGAGTATACCAGGACTCTGGCGGATACTGTACTGGCTGTTAAGAGTGCAGGTGCGGATGCAACCGTACAGACCACTGTACTGAAGAGCATTTCCGAGAAGCTGGCTGAGGCACAGGCTGCAGAGACTGCTCTGGAGGATAAGCTGGCTGAGGCAGCAGGCATCGAAGATCCCAAGAAGCTTGCTTTCTTCTATAAAGATGTGGTACATACCGCAATGGATGACCTGAGAACTCCCGTAGATGAACTGGAGATGATGGTTGACAAGAAGGTATGGCCGGTACCCACCTACGGCGATCTGATCTTTGAAGTATAAATAGTGTTGCAAAATACCATAATACGTTTCTCTCATTGTGTTGAATGAAAACGGGGCTTGCCATATGATGGTGAGCCTCGTTTTGCAGTTATGTATGTTTCTTGGCATTGCTATGGGGAAAATCCTGTGTTATGATAACTGCATGATGAAAAATATACTGAAAAATAAGAAATTTTGGAAAATTATCTGTATTCTTGCAATCATTGCATATACGGCAAAAAATTTATTTATTGGTGCAGATACGGACGAAGGCTATGGCATCATGGTGGGCTATCGTCTTGCCATGGGAGACCGGCTGCTGCTTGAAATGTGGGAGCCACACCAGACTTCCGCCATTTTTACGGCAGTTTTTATCAGGCTGTTTGTGATGCTGACCGGTGGAGTGAATTATCTGAATCTATTTTTACGGCTCGTATTTTTCCCGATTCAGGCAGGTGTCAGTGTCTTCCTGTATAAGACGATCCATAGGACAGTGCCGCAGATGGATGAGAATGTGGCAGCACTGATGGGGCTTCTCTACTATGTGACAACACCTAAGTCCATTTTTATTCCGGAGTATTCCAATCTTCATAACTGGTTCTTTGCACTTATGGTGCTGTGCCTTCTGAGATACTTCGGAGCGAAGGACTCCGAGGGCAGACAGACAGCAGGAGAGCTGCGGTGGCTGGTGCTGGCAGGTATATTCATGACCTGTGATGTGCTGGCTTATCCAAGTATGGTACTGGTATTTTTGTGTTGCCTGGTATTTCTGCTGGTGCGCAGATCAGAGAAAAAATGGAAAGAACTCTGTGCTTATGTACTGCCCTGTGTGGCAAGTGCGGCAGTAATGTTTACATATCTTCTGAGTTATATGACACCGCAGAAAATGTTGGAGATGGCAGGCGAGATCCTGGGAGAGGGGTCCCATCAGACTACTGTGGGAGAAAAATTGTTGGGATGGGGGTCAAACCTGGGAGAGATGGCCATGATCCTTCTGTGTGCCCTGCTGGTGTCTCTGGGAATCCGATGGTTTATAGAGAAAGTGTGGAAGAAAAAACTTCCCGGACTGCTACAGCTTCCGGGCATGCTGTTTTTCGTAATTGTATTTCTGATCCAGATCTGGTTCTGGCTGTTCAGTTCCTTTAATGCAATTTACCCGCAGCTTTTGCTGATGGCAGTATCCCTGACGGGATGTTATATCTATCTGCGCAGAGACAAAACGGAAAGGCTGTTCTATGAACTGATCCTGCTGGCATTTGTCAATTATTTTTCGGTACTTCTGTTGTCTAACTGGGGACCGATGCTGCTGGTCACCTATCTCATTATGGGAGCAGTGGCCGGACTGGTATGTCTGGGAGACTACTGGCAGAAGGAAAACACCGCAGGAAAGAAGGCAATTCAGATCCTGTGCCTGATCCTTGTGCTTGGGAATGCATTTTCCTATACCTGGCTGATTCTGGGATCCCAGGAATATCATGCCTATGTGATTCAAAATGTGCGTGGCATCAACAGAGAGGGATTACGCGCCGGAATCCTCACGGATTATATGACTGCATACCGTTACAACAATAATCTGGCTGTATGGCCGGAGGCCGTGCCGGACGGCAGTACCGTGCTTTATGTGGGACCGTCCCAGTTCTATTGTATGCTCGGAGAACATAAGCAGGCATCCCCCGATACGATCTGCTCTATGATCTATGATGAGCGTCTGTTGGACTACTGGAAGATCAATCCGGACAGATATCCGAATGTGGTGGTATTTGAAAGCTGTTATGGAGATATTGCCCAGGAAGGAGAGAACAGCTTTATCTGGAACTGGTTGATGGAGGATTTTAAGCCTGCAGAGAGGAAGGATTACCCCTATATCACGGTGTTTATGCGATGATTTTACGGAAATTGTTCCAATTTCATATATTTTTTTAAATTTTTTTTAAATTAGGTATTGCAAAAAAGGAACAGATAGTGTATACTTCATCAAGTAAACGACATAGGGCTATCGCCAAACGGTAAGGCAACGGACTCTGACTCCGTCATTTCAAGGTTCGAATCCTTGTAGCCCTGCGAAGCAGGGGTTGACCTGCGAATAGGAACCTCAGTAGAGAAATCTACTGAGGTTTTTTGTTGTCCGGAAATATCTCAGATATTCATGGTGAAATTTCCCTGATTATGAATAAAAGTTGGCAATAATACACAAAAAAACACACAAAGTTGAAGAGAATTGTAAAATGTGATAAGATAAACATAGAATTAAGGTAGGAGATCTGCAAAAACGGACAAACAGAAAAGGGGAATCTTATGAACAATATAAAAGTACAGACGAAAATGATCATAGTAATACTGGCAACGATGGCTGCACTGTTGTTGTGTACTATCTTTTCAGCACAAAGCATGAAAGAATTGCAGTCCAAAGCATTAGATACCATGGAGACTGATGAGCGGGAGGCCTACGATGAACAGATCAAGCAGCAGGTAGATAATGTGATCTCGCTCTGCCAGACCATTTATGATCAGTATCAGGCTGGTGTCTATACCGAAGCAGAGGCCAGGAAACTTGCGGCGGATGAAATCCGCCAGCTTCGCTACGGAGATTCGGGATATTTTTGGGTGGATCAGTATGACGGAACCAATGTGGTACTGCTGGGAAGTGCAACAGAAGGTACAAACCGTATGGAGACCAAGGATGCTAACGGGTACCAGATGGTAAAGGAAATCATCCGCATGGGACAGGAGCCGGATGGTGGTTATGTAGATTATGTGTTCCCAAAGGAAGGAGAGACGGAATCCTCTCCCAAACGTTCCTACAGCAAAGCGTTTGAACCGTTCCAGTGGGTCATCGGCACAGGAAATTACACCGACTATATTGATGATAAGATTGTCACGGTAGGTGATGAATTTTCCGGTTATGTGACAGGAAGACTGACGATGTTCATTGCATCGACACTTATAGAAGGTGCAATCGTGATCGTCCTTCTGGTTTTCATTATTATCAGCATCGTCCAGCCGCTCAAAAAATGTGTGGCATCTATCGGCGTGATGGAACAGGGAGATTTCTCAAAATCTATGGGAGATAAGCTTTTAAAACGCCGTGATGATTTCGGACGGCTGGCAGTCTCTCTGGAGTCTATGAGGACAGAGATGAGTGGACTGATCGGTGAAGTCAAAGAGCAGACTGCAGAGATCAACAATATGGTACAGAATATTGATAACAGTATTCAGGCTCTGGATGAACAGATCGAGGATGTGTCCGCTACCACAGAGGAACTGGCAGCCGGAATGGAAGAGACAGCGGCATCTTCTGAAGAGATCAATGCTATGTCTCATGAGATTGAGAGTGCAGCGAAGAATATTGCGACACGTTCTCAGGATGGTGCCACCGAAGCAGATGCGATCCGTGAGCGTGCGGTAGGAATCAAGAAGGATATTACACAAAATGATCAGCGTACCAAAGCCATTCATGAAGAGATCAACGAAGGACTGACCAAGGCACTGGAGGAAATTAAAGTAGTCAACCAGATTGGAGTTCTGGCAGAATCTATTATGCAGATCACGGGACAGACGAATCTGTTGGCACTGAATGCATCCATTGAGGCAGCACGTGCGGGAGAAGCCGGAAAAGGATTTGCTGTGGTGGCGGAGGAAATTCGTGTGCTGGCAGAACAGTCCAAGGCAGCCGTCTCTCATATCCAGGATGTGACCAACAATGTGATGGATGCTGTAAACAATCTGGCAGAAGGAACACAGAAGCTGTTGGGATTTGTCGGAACAGATGTGGTGGACAGCTTTGCAACATTTTCCGGTATGGCGGATTCTTACAGTAATGATGCCGGTCAGATCGATGGACTGGTAACGGATTTCTCTGCCTCCTCCGAAGAACTGCTGGCATCTATCAGCGGTGTCATGGAGGCAATCAACGAAGTCAGCAAGGCAGCTACCGAAGGGGCTTCGGGAACTACGGATATTGCGGATAAGACGGGGATAATCGTAGAAAGAGCCAACGAGATCAAGGAAAAAGCGGAGGCTGCAAGAATTGCTGCGGACAAACTTCAGCAAAATGTGGAACACTTTATCGTGTAGAGAATGTGCATCATGCACAGGAAGAAAAATATAAAATTGTGCAAAAAGCACTTGAAAAGTAAAAAGTTAAGTGATACTATAAGCCACAACAAGAAATAAACGAAAAATATTATCATTCATGCAAAGAAGCATTTGTAGTGATACGAATGCTTTTTTTGCGTTATCTGCAGCAGGCGGATCAGGCGGTGAGAAACGGCGGTACCAGCGCAGGACTGTGTGGCAGAGAGATCCGGAGCAAAAAGGTGGGAATCATCGGCTGCGGTCAGATCGGTTTCATGACAGCGAAGCTTTTCCAGGCATTCGGTGCGGAAGTCTATGCCTATGCCAGACACGAAAGAGAAGAAGTGAAGGCAGCAGGAATTGCATACAAACCGCTGGATGACCTGTTGAGAGAGTGTGATATTATTTCCCTGCATACGCCGAACAACAAGGAGACCAGAGGAATGATCAGTGCGGAGAAGATCGCACTGATGAAGAAATCAGCCATTTTTATCAACTGTGCAAGAGGCCCTATCGTAGACAGCAAGGCACTGGCACAGGCTTTGAACGAAGGACGGATCGCAGGAGCTGCGGTGGATGTATTTGACTGTGAGCCGCCCATTCCCGCAGAGGAACCGCTGCTTCATGCGAAAAATACATTGTTGACACCGCACGTGGCATTCCTGTCGGAGGAAGCCATGGTACGCAGAGCGAAGATTGAGTTTTCCAACGTGTACGCTTATTTGGACGGAAAGCCGGAAAACGTCTGTGCGCTGTGATGTGGAGAGGAAACAGCAAACCGAACATATTTTCGAATTCATCTGTACTTTTCAAAAAAATTCTGCTATAATCTGTGCGTAACGTGAAAAAATAGATAACAGTTCAGCCGTGAACGTATCCGGGAACAGGATCATGTCTGTATGATTTTAGAACCGAATACGTTCACGAACTGTGTTATTCCAGTAACATATTTGCACGGAGAGGCATCATGAATCCATCGAACGAACCCTCACAATTCAAATTACATTCCGAATATCAGCCTACCGGAGACCAGCCGCAGGCCATTGCGGAGCTGGTGGAAGGCTTCCGGCAGGGCAATCAGTTTGAGACATTGCTGGGTGTTACCGGTTCCGGTAAGACCTTTACCATGGCCAATGTGATCCAGGCATTGAATAAGCCGACGCTGATCATTGCCCACAACAAGACACTGGCGGGGCAGCTTTACGGGGAAATGAAGGAATTTTTCCCGGAAAATGCCGTGGAATATTTTGTCTCCTATTACGATTATTATCAGCCGGAGGCTTACGTGCCGTCTTCGGACACTTATATTGCCAAGGATTCTTCCATCAATGATGAGATCGATAAACTGCGTCTGTCAGCGACAGCATCCCTGGCGGAACGCAGGGATGTGGTGGTAGTGGCCAGCGTGTCCTGTATCTATGGTCTGGGAAGCCCCGACGAATATCAGGATCTGATCGTATCCCTGCGTCCCGGCATGGTGAAGGATCGTGACGAGGTATTGCGGGAACTGATCGATATTCAGTACAACCGCAACGATATGGATATTCAGCGTGCCACTTTCCGTGTCAGGGGAGATGTGGTGGAAGTATATCCGGCACAGGGCGGCGATTATCTCATCCGTATCGAATTTTTCGGGGATGAGATCGACCGGATCGCAGAGGTAGAGCCTCTTACAGGGAAAATTCATGCAGAGCTGAATCATGTGGCGATCTTCCCGGCATCCCATTATGTGGTATCTCAGGAGAAGATCAAGGCAGCCTGTGACAATATCGAAGAAGAGATGAAGGAACGGGTACAGTTTTTCAAGGGCGAAGACAAGCTGATCGAGGCCCAGCGGATTGCGGAACGGACGAATTTCGATATTGAGATGCTCCGGGAGACCGGTTTCTGTTCCGGTATCGAGAACTATTCCAGACATCTGAACGGACTTCCTGCGGGAGCACCGCCCATGACGCTGTTGGACTTTTTTCCGGATGATTTTCTGATCATCGTGGACGAGTCCCATATGACGATCCCACAGATCCGCGGTATGTATGCCGGGGACCGCTCGCGAAAGCAGACACTGGTGGACTACGGTTTCCGTCTGCCCTCGGCACTGGATAATAGACCGTTGAACTTTGAGGAATTCGAGGCGCATATCGACCAGATGATGTTCGTATCCGCCACTCCTTCCGATTATGAGAAGGAGCATGAACTGCTGCGGACAGAGCAGATCATTCGTCCCACAGGTCTGCTGGATCCGGAAGTACAGGTGCGCCCGGTAGAGGGACAGATCGATGACCTGATCGGAGAGGTCAACAAGGAGATCGCACAGCATCATAAGGTACTGATCACCACACTGACCAAGCGGATGGCAGAGGATCTTACGGATTATATGAAGGAAGTCGGTATTCGGGTGAAATATCTGCATTCTGACATTGATACGCTGGAGCGTGCCCAAATCATCCGGGATATGCGTCTGGATGTGTTCGATGTACTGGTAGGTATCAACCTGTTGCGAGAGGGTCTGGATATTCCGGAGATCACTCTGGTGGCCATTCTGGATGCAGATAAGGAAGGATTCCTTAGAAGTGCGACTTCCCTGATCCAGACCATCGGCCGTGCGGCCCGTAATGCGGAAGGCCATGTCATCATGTATGCGGACACCATCACGGACTCCATGCGGGAAGCACTGGATGAGACCAACAGACGTCGTGAGATCCAGATGAAATATAATGAAGAACATGGTATCACCCCCCAGACTATCAAAAAGGCGGTGCGTGATCTTATCAGCATCTCCAAGGTAATCGCCAAGGAAGAGGTACGCTTTGAGAAGGATCCCGAATCCATGACGAAGAAGGAACTGGAGAAGCTGATCGGCGAGATCCAGAAGAAGATGCAGAAAGCAGCGGCAGACCTGAATTTCGAAGCGGCAGCAGAACTTAGAGATAAAATGCTTGAATTAAAGAAACAATTAAATGATATGGAATAAAAGTAAAGCATCAAAGATGCGATTTTGCGAATGGGGCTCTGAATAATTGGAGAACGATATTTTATTTAAGAAAGGCAAGACAATGGAAGAAGCAAAGAAGATGCGTCCCCGGGAGTACATTAAGATCCGGGGTGCCAATGAACATAACCTGAAAAACATTAATGTGGACATTCCCAGAAACGAGCTGGTGGTATTGACCGGTATGTCCGGTTCCGGTAAGTCCTCTCTGGCATTCGACACGATCTATGCAGAGGGACAGAGACGCTACATGGAATCCCTGTCCTCCTATGCGAGACAGTTCCTGGGCCAAATGGAGAAGCCCAATGTGGAAAGCATCGAAGGACTGTCCCCCGCTATCTCCATTGACCAGAAATCCACCAACCGTAACCCTCGTTCTACCGTAGGTACGGTAACAGAGATTTATGACTATTTCCGTCTGTTGTATGCGAGGATCGGTATTCCCCACTGCCCGAAGTGCGGCAGAGAGATTGCCAAGCAGACTGTAGATCAGATGGTGGATCAGATCATGAACATGGGAGAAGGCACGAAGATCCAGTTGCTGGCCCCCGTGGTCAGAGGCCGCAAGGGCGAGCATGCCAAGGTGTTGGAGCGCGCCAAGAGAAGCGGTTATGTCCGGGTACGGATCGACGGCAGCATGTATGAACTGACGGAAGAGATCAAACTGGATAAAAATATCAAGCACAATATCGACATCGTGGTAGATCGTCTGGTGGTAAAGGATGGTATTCAGCGCCGTCTGACAGACTCTATTGAAAACGTACTGGAACTGGCAGAGGGGCTGCTGGTGGTGGATGTGATCGGCGGCGAACCGGTGACTTTCAGCCAGAGCTTTTCCTGTCCGGACTGTGGTATCAGTGTCAGCGAAGTGGAGCCCAGAAGCTTTTCCTTCAACAATCCTTTCGGTGCCTGCCCGGTATGCTTCGGCCTGGGATATAAGATGGAATTCGACGAGGATCTGATGATCCCGGACAAGAGACTCAGCATCAATGAGGGAGCCATCACGGTCATGGGCTGGCAGTCCTGTGCGGACAAGTCCAGCTTTACCAATGCTATTCTGCGGGCACTGGCGAAGGAATACAATTTTGATTTGGATACTCCCTTCCAGGATTATCCCCAGAAGATTCATGACATTCTGATCCACGGCACCAACGGTAAAGAGGTCCTGGTGCATTATACCGGCCAGCGCGGCAGTGGTGTGTATCCCGTAGCCTTTGAAGGCCTGATCAAAAATGTGGAGCGCCGCTATCGTGAGACCGCTTCCGAGAGCAGCAAACAGGAATATGAGACCTTCATGCGCATCACTCCCTGTAAAGAATGTAAGGGCATGCGACTGAAGAAGGAATCTCTGGCGGTTACCGTATGCGACAAGAATATTTATGAGATCACATCCATGTCCATCCGTGATCTGCAGAAATTCCTGGATACCATGACGCTGACGAAACAGCAGCAGTTCATCGGTGAGCGTGTGCTGAAGGAGATCCGCGCAAGAGTAGGATTTCTGGTGGATGTGGGACTGGAATATTTGTCCCTAGCCAGAGCTACGGCTACCCTGTCCGGCGGTGAAGCACAGCGTATCCGTCTGGCTACCCAGATCGGTTCCGGACTGGTGGGTGTATGCTATATTCTGGACGAGCCCAGCATCGGCCTGCACCAGAGAGACAATGACAAACTGCTGAATACTCTGAAGAACCTGCGGGATCTGGGGAACACTCTGGTAGTGGTAGAGCATGATGAAGACACCATGCTGGCAGCGGATTATATCGTGGACATTGGTCCGGGAGCCGGTTCCCACGGCGGAGAGGTCATTGCCTGCGGCACAGCGGAAGAGATCATGCAGATTCCGGAATCCATTACGGGACAGTACCTCAGCGGCAAAAAGCGGATTCCCGTACCGGAGACCAGAAGGACTCCCACCGGCTGGATCAAAGTACTGGGAGCTCAGGAAAACAACCTGAAAAACGTAGATGTAGAAATTCCTCTGGGTGTGATGACCTGTGTCACCGGTGTCTCCGGTTCCGGAAAAAGTTCACTGGTGAATGAGATCCTCTACAAGCATCTGGCGAGAGAATTGAACCGTGCCCGCTGCATTCCCGGCAGACACAAGGGTATCGAAGGTGTGGAACAGCTGGACAAAGTCATCAACATTGACCAGTCTCCCATCGGACGGACTCCCAGATCCAACCCCGCTACTTATACCGGAGTATTTGATCTGATCCGCGATCTGTTTGCTTCTACGGCGGACGCAAAGGCCAAGGGTTACAGCAAGGGACGATTCAGCTTCAATGTCAAGGGCGGAAGATGTGAAGCCTGCGGTGGCGATGGTATCATCAAGATCGAGATGCATTTCCTGCCGGATGTCTATGTGCCCTGTGAGGTCTGCGGCGGTAAGAGATACAACCGTGAGACACTGGATGTAAAATACAAAGGCAAGAGTATTTTTGATGTGTTGGATATGACGGTGGAAGAAGCATTGCCTTTCTTCGAAAATGTACCGTTTATCCGCAGAAAGATCGAGACCCTGTATGATGTGGGACTTTCCTATGTAAAGCTGGGACAGCCTTCCACTACCCTGTCCGGTGGTGAGGCACAGCGTATCAAGCTGGCCACGGAGCTTTCCAGAAGAAGTACCGGCAGGACCATCTATATCCTGGATGAGCCTACCACAGGACTGCATTTTGAGGATGTCCATAAGCTGGTGGAGATCCTGCACAGACTGGCGGACGGCGGCAACACGGTGGTTGTCATCGAGCATAATCTGGATGTGATCAAGACCGCGGATTATATCATCGATATGGGACCGGAAGGCGGAGACCGCGGTGGTACAGTGATCGCCAAGGGAACCCCGGAAGAAATCGTCAAGGTGAAAAAATCCTACACCGGTTACTATGTGAAAAAGATGCTGGAGAAGGACAAGAAACTACGATAACTATTCAGACCCCCATTCGCAAAACGCTCTTTCATGGCTCCCTGATTCTGAATAGTTATCAAATTTTAAGAATTACCCTCTATGAAAATGGAAAAAATTCAGTTATAATATGATGTATATGACTAAAATAGCGTGTAGAGTCAAGACTTATAGATAGATACCATCGGAAAGGGGTAATAAAAAAGATGCAGTGCACAGATATCGGAATTGATTTAGGTACCGCCAGCATTCTGGTATACATCAGAGGAAAGGGCGTTGTATTAAAGGAGCCCTCTGTTGTAGCTTTTGATAGAGATACGAATAAGATTAAAGCCATCGGTGAGGATGCAAGACTGATGCTGGGAAGAACTCCCGGCAACATCGTAGCCGTAAGACCGTTACGTCAGGGCGTTATCTCTGATTATACCGTAACCGAGAAAATGATGAAATACTTTATCCAGAAAGCGCTGGGGAAGAGAACTTTCCGTAAGCCTCGTATCGCTGTCTGTGTTCCCAGCGGCGTTACAGAGGTAGAGAAGAAGGCAGTAGAAGATGCTACCTACCAGGCAGGTGCCAGAGAGGTTTCCATTATTGAGGAACCCATCGCAGCTGCTATCGGTGCGGGTATTGATATTTCCAAGCCTTGCGGTAATATGATCGTAGATATCGGCGGCGGTACTTCCGATATCGCAGTCATATCTCTGGGAGGTACTGTAGTCAGTGCTTCCATTAAGATCGCAGGCGATGATTTTGATGAAGCCATTGTGCGTTATATGCGTAAAAAACATAATCTGCTCATCGGTGAGAGAACCGCAGAGGATCTGAAGATCAAGATCGGTTCCTGCTACAAGAGAGCGGAAGTGGATTATATGGATGTCAGAGGACGTAACCTCGTGACCGGTCTGCCCAAGACTGTTAAGGTGTCTTCCGAGGAGACCGAGGAGGCATTGCGCGAGACTACCGCACAGATCGTGGAGACCATTCACAGCGTACTGGAGAAGACTCCCCCTGAGCTGGCAGCCGATATTGCAGACAGAGGAATCGTACTGACCGGAGGTGGAAGCCTGCTGCGCGGTCTGGAAGATCTGATCTCTGCCAAGACAGGTATCAACACCATGACAGCAGAGGATCCCATGACAGCAGTGGCCATTGGAACCGGTAAATACGTAGAGTTCCTGGCAGGCTACAGAGAGTAACACAGACAGCTCCGGGGAACCGGAAAAGATAGACTAAGGCAGGATGCCGTACATTTGTCGAAGGATCGTAGCCGCAAATGGAGGATATGAATGGTTAAAGGCTTGTATACCGCTTACACCGGTATGGTAAACGAACAGAACAGAATGGATATCATGACCAACAATCTGGCCAATGCATCTACCGTCGGATATAAAAAGGAAGGATCCACCAGCCAGTCCTTTAATGATGTGCTGACGGTCAAGATCAAGGACCAGTCGGTAGGCATGAGAAATGTCCAGAAGATCGGTATCAAAAATCCCGGAGTGAAGATCGGAGAGAATTATACCGATTATACGCAGGGATCTTTCCGCATTACGGATAATACCTATGATCTGGCATTAGCCGGAGATGGCTTTTTTGCCATTGAATTTACCAATAAGGCAGGAGAGACCGACACCAAATACACCCGTGCAGGACAGTTTACACTGAATAAGGATGGATATCTGGTAACGGAAGAGGGTGACTATGTTCTGGATACCCAGAACAGGAGGATCCGCCTGAATACACTGTTAGATTCCAAAATTACGGATGACGGTACGATTTATCAGAACGATCAGGCAGTTGCCAGAATTCAGGTGACGGACTTTGAAGATTATGATTACTTGGAAAAATATGGAGAGACCTATTATCAGCCCATTGAAGGGGCCAAAACGACTACGGCAGATGCACAGGTGAAGTCAGGCTATCTGGAGATGGCAAATGTACAGATTGTATCCGAAATGGTAAATCTGATCTCCATTACCAGAGCATATGAATCCAACCAGAAGGTGGTCCAGACCATTGATGGCACTCTGGATGTAGCAGCGAACCAGATTGGTAAACTGTAGTAATGAATTCGGCTGGGACAGCCGATAACTGATTATAGAATATTTTCAGGATGAAAATCAGGTCATGGATGACATAAGGGACATTGTGAGAGGAGACTACATATGGTCAGAAGCTTATGGACAGCAGCGACCGGCATGATCGCACAGCAGACAAATGTGGATACGATTGCCAACAACCTGGCAAATGTAAACACCACAGGTTACAAAACACAGGTGAATGAATTCAAGAGCCTGTTATACCAGAACATCCAGACGAAGACAACTTCCGCAAACGGAGATACCAAGCCCGGCAGTGCGCAGGTAGGTCTCGGTGTAAGAAATGCTTCCATCAGTTCCGTATTTAAGGAAGGAAGTCTGACAGCATCCGACAGCGACACCGCATTTGCAATTGATGGCAAGGGTTTCTTTGCAGTAAGAGGAGCGGACGGCAATACCTACTACACCAGAAACGGTAATCTGAAGTTTACACTTGCAGCCAACGGCGGCAATATGCTGGCTACTTCTGATGGACTTCCGGTACTGGATACACAGGGTAAAGCAATTGTTCTGGGCAGCAATTATGTGATGAGCAATATTACGGTGAGCAAGGACGGAAGTCTGTGTTATCCCGATGCAAAGAACAATCCCCAGCCTATCGGCATCACAATAGGTGTTTTCCAGTTCAATAATCCGAACGGACTGGAAAGACTGGCAGACAGCCTGTATCAGCAGACCGCAGCCAGCGGACAGGCTATCAACGAAGCAAGAAATAATAATGTAGAAAAGAGCAGTATTATCCAGGGATATCTGGAAAGCTCCAATGTACAGGTCGTAGACGAGATGGTCAACATGATTGTTGCACAGCGTGCCTACGAACTCAACTCCAAAGCCATCACAGCATCCGATGAGATGCTACAGCAGGCCAACAACCTGCGTAGGTAATGAGAAATGTCAAACCGTAAGATGACGATTCGCCTGCTTGCAGGCGGAAACGTCAGATTGCGGTTTGATAGGGCGAATGCCCGACATCGAAGGAAATGCGAAGCGTTTACGAGATGCATTGCTCATTACCGTAGGGACGATTCGCCTGCTTGCAGGCGGAAACGTCAGATTGCGGTTTGATAGGGCGAATGCCCGACATCGAAGGAAATGCGAAGCGTTTACGAGATGCATTGCTCATTACCGTAGGGACGATTCGCCTGCTTGCAGGCGGAAACGTCAGATTGCGGTTTGATAGGGCGAATGCCCGACATCGAAGGAAATGCGAAGCGTTTACGAGATGCATTGCTCATTACCGTAGGGACGATTCGCCTGCTTGCAGGCGGAAACGTCAGATTGCGGTTTGATAGGGCGAATGCCCGACATCGAAGGAAATGCGAAGCGTTTACGAGATGCATTGCTCATTACCGTAGGGACGATTCGCCTGCTTGCAGGCGGAAACGTCAGATTGCGGTTTGATAGAGCGAATGCCCGTCGCATTACCGTGGAATTTAGAAAGGATAAATTATGGATATCTCTTCTATATACGGCAGTTCCGCTCTGGACAGCACCGCATACACCAATGCGGCGAACCAGACGGCTTCCAAATTGCAGAACCAGTTAAACGGTTCGGATTACACCAAAGCAACAGACGATGAACTGATGGATGCCTGCAAGCAGTTCGAGGCTTATTTCCTGGAGCAGATGTTCAAGGAAATGATGAAGACCATCCCTGAGAGCGATGAGACTTCTTCTTCCAACTCCCAGCTTATGGATTACTATAAGGATGAGATGGTACAGCAGATCGCATCCGACTCTACGGAGCAGAACAGTCTGGGACTGGCACAGATGCTATATGAGCAGATGAAGCGTAATTATAATCTTGAGTAGCGACTTCGGGCTGCCATTTCCGGCAGCCCTGATCTTTTTTATCTTACGCCGCCACCGCGGTGACCTCTTCCCAATTCGGAGAGAACAGCCTTGAAACCCACAAATCAACAGACAGATAGTATGAGGACTAAAAATGGAGACGATTACAGGTTTTGTAGACCATATTGTGTTTCAAAACAGTGAAAACGGATATACGGTAATGATCCTGTCGACAGAAGGGGAAGAGATGACCTGTGTCGGTATGTGCAAAGGACTGACCCAGGGAGAAAATATTTCCGCAGAGGGAGAATACATAGAACATCCCGTATACGGCCGACAGTTCAAGATCCAGAGCTACGAGACCGTAACACCGACCGACCGCGTGGGAATGGAACGGTATCTGGGTTCCGGAGCAATCCGGGGAGTCGGTGAGGCACTGGCAGCCAGAATCGTAAAAAAATTCGGAGACGATACTTTCCGCATCATCGAGGAGGAGCCGGAGCGTCTGGCTGAGGTAAAGGGGATCAGCGAACGCAAGGCACAGGAGATCGCTCTCCAGATGGAAGAAAAAAAGGATCTCCGGGAAGCACTGGTCTATTTACAGCAATACGGAATCAGTAATACTCTTGCCGTAAAAATATATAATACCTATGGTATGGAAATGTACAGCGTTATGCGGGAGAATCCCTATCGCCTGGCAGAGGATGTCAGTGGTGTGGGATTCCGTATCGCGGACGAGATCGCGGGGAAGATCGGCATTCATACCGACTCGGATTACCGCATCCGCAGTGGCGTTCTGTATACCCTGCTGCAGGCGGTGGGAGAAGGTCATTGTTATCTGCCGTTGGATCTTCTGCTGCGCAGAGCTTCCGAACTATTGGGGGTATCAGAGGAAAATATCCGTCCTCAGGTGGATAACCTTATCATGGACCGAAAGCTTGTGGCAAAGGGAGAAGCAGTATTTGCTTCCTCTTATTACTATGCGGAGTTGAATTGTGCCAATATGCTCAGGAATCTGAATATCCCTATGGTGGAGGCAGAAAATCTTCCCTCCCAGGATGCAGCGATCCGCAAACGTCTGGAACGCATGGCGGAAAATCTGTCCATGGAACTGGATGAACTGCAGCTGAAAGCGGTGGAGGAAAGTATCAAAAATGGCCTGTTTATCCTGTCCGGAGGTCCCGGCACCGGAAAAACCACCACCATTAATATGATCATCCGATTCTTTGAATCGGAAGGCATGGACATTTTTCTGGCAGCACCTACGGGCAGAGCAGCCAAGAGAATGACGGAAGCCACCGGATTTGAGGCGAAGACCATTCATCGTCTGTTGGAACTGAACAGTGCCCTGTCGGAAGACGACACCAGAAAGGCAAATTTCGAGCGGAACCAGGAGAACCCCTTAGAGGCGGATGTGGTGATCATTGATGAAATGTCCATGTTGGATATTCAACTGTTTCAGGCGCTTCTGAAAGCAATTCTTCCGGGAACACGACTGATCCTGGTGGGAGATGTGGATCAGCTGCCCAGTGTGGGACCCGGACAGGTATTGCGGGACCTCATGAACAGCCGGGCGTTCCCCATGGTAACTCTGGAGAAGATCTTCCGGCAGGCCGGACAAAGTGACATTGTCGTCAATGCCCATCGGATTAACAGAGGAGAGCAGATCACTCTGGACAATAAGTCAAAGGATTTCTTTTTACTGGAAAGAAATGACGTAAATGTCATATATAAGCACATGATCCAGCTGATTCAGGATATGCTGCCCAGATATGTGGGAGCCACCTCCTTTGATATTCAGGTACTGACCCCTATGAGGAAGGGAAGCCTGGGCTGTGAGACGTTGAATGAGATCTTACAGCGTTATCTGAATCCAGCGGATCCTCATAAAAAGGAGCATGCCTATGGCAATACCGTTTTCCGGGAAGGCGATAAGGTCATGCAGATCAAAAACAATTACCAGATCGAATGGGAGATCGTCGGGAGATACAATATTCCCATCGACAAGGGAATGGGCGTATTCAACGGAGATATGGGAAGGGTTAAGGAAATCAATGATACCATGTCCACACTGCTGGTGGAATTCGATGACGGAAGACGGGTCAACTATCCTTTCTCGGCATTGGAGGAGCTGGAACTCTCTTATGCCATTACGATCCATAAGTCCCAGGGAAGCGAATATCCTGCGGTGATCCTGCCACTGTTGGGCGGCCCCAGAATGCTGTTCAACCGCAACCTTCTGTACACCGGAATTACCCGTGCCAGGAACTGTGTCACCATTCTGGGAAGCAGTGAGACCGTGCGGAACATGATCGAGAATGTCAGCGAGAATCGCAGATATACGGGATTGGAGCAGCGGATCCGGGAGATCTGCTGTCTGCCGGAAAATGATACACCGTAGACGGAAAACAAAACGGGAGCCTGAGATTGCAGAAAGAGATCAGAAAAACCATAAGCAAAATAAAGGAAACGGGATTACAGCTGCTGTTTCCCGGAAGATGCCCGGTCTGTGACGGGATCGTCCGTCCTTTTGGCAGGAAAATCTGCCCGGAATGTCTGCCTAAATTAAAGCCGGTGACGGCTCCGTGGTGTATGCGTTGCGGAAAGAAACTGGCGGAGGAACGGGAGTATTGCGGTGATTGTATGCACCGGGAACATAAATACGACAGAGCCAGAACTTTATACGAATACAGGGATGTGGCTCCGTCAATCTATCGTTTTAAGTATAGTGGACGGCAGGAATACGGCGATTTTTTCGGAGAAGAAATGGCGCGTCTGTTGGGAGATTTTATCGGCCGGGTGCGTCCGGACGTTATAGTTCCGGTGCCGCTGTACCGTGGGAAACTGCGGAAAAGAGGATATAACCAGGCAGCATGTCTGGCAAGGGCTTTGGGCAGAAGCCTGGAACTGCCGGTAGATGAGAAACTGGTAAAACGGGTGAGAAATACAGCACCGATGAAGCATTTAAATCCCACAGAACGGCAAAATAATTTGAAAAAGGCTTTTATTATAGGCAGAAATGATGTAAAATTATATGACCGGATTATTCTGGTGGATGATATTTATACAACAGGTACGACCCTGGATGAGATCGCAGCACTGTTAAAAGAGCACGGAGTGTCAAAAGTGTATTGCGTGACATTGGCCTGTGGGTCTGGTGTATGATCAGGAAGGTGTGAGATACTATGAATATAAGAAATTGCAGAATGTGCGGACATATTTTTAACTATGTGGCAGGACCGTTTCTGTGCCCGCATTGCCGTGAGAAGATGGAAGCCAAGTTCCAGGAGGTAAAGGAATACATCCGTAATAACCCCGGTGTAAGTATTCAGGATGTATCGGAGAACTGTGACGTGGAGCCGTCCCAGATCCAGCAGTGGCTGAGAGAAGAGAGACTGGAACTGACAGAAGGATCCAGTATTCTGCTGAACTGTGAGAAATGCGGAGCACCGATCCGCAGCGGAAGATTTTGCGAAAAGTGCAAATATGATATGGCCATGGATCTGCAGAGTGTACTGCCGAAGAAGCCGACTGCGCCCCAGCAGAGCCCCAGAACATCCAGAGACGGAGAAAGAATGCGTTTTCTGTAAGCATTTGTAAGCGGAGGAATTATGCTGAACGAAGAAAAAGTCATACTGATGACGCAAATGGCATCTTATGAAGAGAATGAAGGCAAAAAGAATATGGCCATCGGCCGTTATTTCCGCAGTGACTACATCGCCATACAGGTGTTGAAGTCCATTCTGTGTGCGACGATCGCGTATGGAGTCTGCTTTGCGTTGTTTGTGTTCTATGATTTTGAGAATTTCATGCAGGATATTTACAAGATGGACCTGATCGGTTTTGGAAAAAATGTTCTGCTGTACTATGGAATAACGGTTGTAGTGTATGGAGTGGCATCTTATCTGATCTGCTCTCTGCGCTATGCACGGGCGAAAAAGAGCCTGAAATGCTATTATAACAATCTGAAGAAGTTGAATTCCATTTACAATGAGTAAACGGCCTACACAGATTGACCTGGAGGAAATATGACTGCTTTACTGGAATTAAGAGAGAATCTCAAGAAGATCTACAGCAGAAATGAAGCTTTTATTCTGCCGGTGATCAAGTTTTTACTCAGCTTTATCGTGCTGAGCATCATAAACGGCAAAATGGGATATATGACAAAGCTGGATAATATGGCCATCGTGCTGATCGTATCGCTGCTGTGTTCTTTCCTGCCCACCGGATTTATGGCTTTTTTTGCAATGATGTTTGCAGTGCTTCATATGTATGCACTCTCTATTGAAACCGCGGCGGTTGGGCTGGTTGTTTTCCTGTTGCTGTATCTGCTGTTTCTCAGATTTACTGCGAAGGAAGCACTGGTAGTGGTACTGACCCCGGTGCTTTGTATGCTGAAGCTGCCCTATGTGATGCCTGTGGCAATGGGACTGATCGGAACCCCGGCGTCCTGCGTATCTGTAGGCTGCGGTGTTGTGGTGTATTATCTGCTCCAGACGGTGATCACCAATGCTCCGACCATCAACTCCATGGGAGCAGAGGAAGCCACTGCCAAACTGCGCCTGCTGATTGACGGAATGCTGGGGAACAAGGCAATGCTGGTGATGATCGCAGCATTTGCCATTACCGTGATCGTGGTGTATCTGATCCGGAGAATGAGTGTGGATCACTCCTGGACCATTGCCATGGTTGCCGGCGTTATGATCGAAGTGATGATCCTGCTGGTGGGAGATCTGATGTACGATACCAATCTCTCCATCGTCAGCGCACTGTTAGGTGCCGTTGTTACGCTGATCGCCTGCAAGATCATAGAATTTTTCCGATTCTGTCTGGACTATAGCAGAACGGAGAAAGTACAGTTTGAAGATGACGAGTATTATTACTATGTAAAGGCAGTGCCCAAAATGACAGTTGCGGCGCCCACCAATACAGTGAAGAAAATCAATACACAGCGACGTCCGGCAGGTCAGCAGACCAGAACCTCCGGACAGGGTACGAGATCTGCAGACCAGACCTACAGAAGTACGGCACATACCGGCAGGCCCTCAGAAGGAACAGGCCGAAGTGTTGTGACAGAACGTACCCCCGCCAGAAACGGAGTTCCTTACGGACAGCAGGGCGGTTACCGCGGACACGAGATGTCCGGTGGCAGAAGTGTCACCATAGGCGGCAATCACACGAATCCTCAGGATGACTCCGATGATTATGAAGAATTGTTCTGAAGGGATTAATGGAAAATGCAATTAGGGGATAAGCTGACAGAATATATTAAAAATTTCAGCAGTTACCGCACAACCATGGATTTCGGCGATGTGGCCGAGATCCTGATCATTGCGGTACTGCTGTATTATGCGTTAGTGTGGATGAAGACGACCCGGGCATGGGTATTGCTCAAGGGTCTGGTTGTCATCCTCATTTTTTTGCTGCTGGCTTATTTTTTCCGTATGACTACCATCCTGTGGATGGCCCAGAATGTCCTGGGCTTTGCGGTGACAGCCCTCATAGTGGTGCTACAGCCGGAATTGAGAAAGGCATTGGAGGAACTGGGCAAGAAGAATATTATCAGTTCTGTATTACCTTTTGACAACAATCATCGTGTGGACGAGGGATTTTCCGAGAAGACCATTAATGAGATCACCAAAGCCTGTGTGGAGATGGGCAAGGTCAAGACCGGTGCCCTGATCGTTATCGAACAGAAGGTTTCCCTGCGGGATTATGAGAGAACGGGAATCGATGTGGATGGTATCGTGACCAGCCAGCTGCTGATCAATATTTTCGAGCACAACACCCCGCTGCATGACGGTGCTGTGATCGTACGGGGGAACCGGGTAGCCTCTGCCACCTGTTATCTGCCGCTGTCGGATAACCTGGGACTGAGCAAGGAACTGGGTACCAGACATCGTGCCGGTGTGGGTATCTCGGAGGTGACAGATTCCCTGACGGTGATCGTATCCGAAGAGACGGGTAAGATCAGCGTTGCATACGAAGGAAAGCTGGAGCGGAATCTGGATGCGGAGACTCTTCGCGACAGAATGCATAAGATCCTGAACAATACCGGAGAGGAACACAAAAATCTGCGAATCTGGAAGGGAAGGAGCCGTGAGAAGAAATGAAAAAATTACTGACACGTAATCTTGGACTGAAGCTTGCTTCTCTGGTGCTGGCCTTTGTATTGTGGTTTCTGGTGGCACAGATCTATGATCCGAAGGACACGGTAACCTTCAATAATATCCAGGTCAGACTGATTAACACAGATCTGCTGGAGCAAGAAGGAAAAGTATATGAGGTGCTGGACAACAGTAATCTGGTAAGAGTAACGGTAACAGGCCCCCAGAGTATTGTAAAATCCGAATTGCGCAGAAACGATATTGTAGCGGAAGCGGATATGAGCAAACTGACAGATATCAATACGATCGCCATCACTTATTATTGTGAGAATATCAGCAACGATTCCGTGGAGATCAGGGGTAATCACGATTCCGTGCGCCTGAATGTGGAAGACAAGACCAGCAAATGGATCAAACTGGAGAGCACCACGCTGGGAGAGGTGGCATCCGGTTATATGATCGGCAATGTAACGTTGGATCAGACCAACATCGAAGTAACCGGACCTAAATCAGCGATCTCACAGATCGATCATGCCGGAGTGGACATCAATGTAGCAGATTCCACCAGCAGTCTGTCGGCTAATGTGGACATTAAGCTGTATGATGCGGACGACAATGAACTATCTCTGGAAACTGTCAAGAAAAACGTGGATTCTGCGCATATGACAGTAGAAGTGCTGGCAACGAAGGAAGTACCGGTAGAGATTGAATATATGGGTGTACCTGAGGACGGTTATATGGCTACCGGTGAAGTAGAGAGTAGCAGGTCTACAGTGAAGATCGCCGGAACGGCATCAGCACTGTTGGGAGTATCTGCCATTACCGTACCGGAGGATCGTATGAATATTACCGGACAGTCCAGCGATCTGGTGGATATCATTAATCTGAAGGAGTACCTGCCCGCTAACGTCAGACTGGCGGATAAGAGCTTTGACGGCAAGATCACTGCAACGGTATACATTGAACCGATCGCGACCAAGGACCTGTCCGTACCGGCAGAGAACATTACGATCAGCGGTGTGCCGGAGGGAATGGAGGCAGAGATCACTACAGAGGCGGAGACTTATGATATCACGGTATCCGGCCTGGACAGAGATATCAGTATTCTGCGGGATGATACGGTGACGGGAGTACTGGATCTGGAGAAATGGATGAATGACAACAATGTAGAAGAACTGACACCGGGAAATTACACGATCCCTGTGACGTTTAACCTGTCGGAGGATATCATGGTAGAAAATGATGTCAATATCCACATCCGACTGAAGAATCAGGATACAAATAATTAAAAGATAGAATGAGAGGTTTTTTATCATGGCTAGAATGTTTGGAACAGATGGTGTACGAGGAATTGCCAACGAGGAACTGACTCCGTTGCTTGCCATGCAACTGGGGCAGGCAGGAGCCTATGTACTTACGAAGGAAAATGAGCACAAACCCACGATCATGGTGGGTTGTGATACCAGAATTTCCGGAGATATGCTGGCGAATGCGTTGATGGCAGGAGCCTGCTCCGTAGGAGCCAACTGTGTCTACGTAGGTGTGATTCCCACTCCTGCGGTTGCTTATCTGACCAAGAAATACAAAGTAGATGCCGGCGTTGTGATCTCCGCATCCCACAATCCGGTAGAGTTCAATGGTATTAAATTCTTTGACGGTAACGGCTATAAGCTTCCCGATGCCATGGAAGATGAGATCGAGGCATTGATCCGTAACAATATGCCCGGTATCAAATTTCCCATCGGTCCCGGAGTCGGCAAGATCAAGTACCGTACCGATGCCAGAGAAGAGTACATCAATCATGCCATGAGAGCGGTCAATGTGGATCTGACCGGACTGAAGATCGTGGTGGATTGTGCAGAGGGTGCCTCTTTCTATACATCCGTAGAATGCCTGAAAGAACTGGGCGGCAGCGTGGTGGCCATCCACAACAATCCGGACGGTACCAATATCAATGCCAACTGTGGCTCCACCCATATGGAAGAACTGCAGGCCAGAGTGGTCTATGAAAAGGCCAATGTCGGTCTGGCCTTCGATGGAGACGCAGACAGACTGCTGGCTGTGGATGAGAACGGTAATATCGTCGATGGTGACCAGATCATGGCAATCGTAGGCAACTACATGAAGAGCAAGGGTACTCTGAAGAAGGATACCATCGTGGCAACCGTTATGAGTAATCTGGGATTCTTCCTGATGGCAGAGAAGAATGCCATCCATATGGAGAAGACCAAGGTAGGTGACCGCTATGTACTGGAGCGCATGAAGGAGATCGGCGCCAGCCTCGGCGGCGAACAGTCCGGTCACATTATTTTCCTGGATGAGAATACCACCGGAGACGGACTACTCAGTGCACTGCATCTGCTGCAGGTCATGGTGGATACCGGAAAGCCTCTGTCAGAACTGGCTAAGGTGATGGAAGTACTGCCCCAGGCACTGGTAAATGCCAAAGTGGCCAATCACAAAAAAGAGAAATATATGGAATATCCGGAGATCGCAGCAGCCATTGGGAAACTGGAAGAAAAATTCGCCGGAGAGGGCCGCGTCCTGATCCGTCCTTCCGGAACCGAACCGCTGGTAAGAGTCATGATCGAAGGAAAGGATCAGCAGGTGATCCAGGAAGAAGCACGGAAGCTTGCCAACCTGATACAGGATATCATGTTCTAGCAGACAGATTCCGAAAGTTGTCTGGTAAAAGCCCTTGTGAATGCTTTTCATTCATGCTATGATAGAAATGTAAATGAAAAGTAAAATCATAAACACTAGAGAAAATAATGCAGAATAATATAGATATTGGAGGGTTTGTTATATGGTAAGTCAGAAAGTCGTAATCAAGAATCCCACGGGCCTGCATCTGCGTCCCGCCGGAATTCTGTGCAAGGAGGCAATGCAGTTCAAGTCATTGATCACCTTCAAATTCCGTGAAAATACTGCAAATGCCAAGAGCGTACTCAGTGTATTGGGTGCTTGCGTAAAATGTGGGGATGAGATCGAATTCGTATGTGAGGGTGAGGATGAGGCAGAAGCCCTGAAGACCCTGGTAGAAGCCGTAGAGAACGGTCTGGGAGAATAACAGGATCGTCATAGAGGAAGATTACAGAGGCTGTGCATATTGAAGATGCGCAGCCTTTTCCTATGGAACTGTCTTAAGCCATGGAAAAAATAGTTTCATACACAAAGGATTTATGCTATGCTGTAACTATTCAGAGCGGATTTAGAAAATGTGATTCTGAAAAGTTTATAGTACATGAGGGAGAGAAAATTAAATGGAAGAAAAAAGCATGAAGAAAAGTTTTTCCAGCTTAGGTTTCCGATTCCTGATCGGAACACTGGTCACCTACGCAGTGCAGATGGGAGTAATGACCATCGTAGGTGCGGTGAAGCCGGAATGGCTGCAGGACACCACCATAAGCCTGATCCTGGCAGTATTACCACTGTATCTTGTGGGTATGCCGGTTCTGATCGCTGTGGTAAAGCGGATGCCCGGGGAAGCACCCGCGAAGAAAAGCATTACACCGGGACAGTTTGTTCTGGCGCTGATCATGTGTTTTGCACTGATGTATTGTGGTAATCTGGTGGGAACGCTGATCACCACTGTCGTAGGGGCATTAAAAGGCTCCGCAGTGGACAATGCACTGATGACCTATGCCACCGGATCCAATATGATCGTTACATTTCTCTATATGGTGATCTGCGCGCCGATCCTTGAGGAATATATTTTCCGGAAACTGATCGTGGATCGTACCGTAAAATACGGACAGGGAGTAGCTGTTGTTCTGTCCGGTCTGATGTTCGGATTGTTCCATGGCAACCTGAATCAGTTTGCCTACGCATTTTTACTGGGAATGTTTCTGGCATTTCTGTATGTGAAGACCGGAGAACTGAAAGTGACCATCGGCTTGCATATGTGCATTAATTTTATGGGTGCCGTAGTCAGTGTACTGTTATTGAAAGCAATCCATCTGGAGGAATACCAGGAAGTCATTATGAACGGGGCAGATTCACAGGCTGTCATGGACTACATGATGAAGTACCTGCCGGGATGGATCGGCTATATGATCTATGTATTGTTTATTCTGGCAGTATTGGTTACGGGAATCGTATTGTTCATTGTATATCGTAAGAAGCTGAAATTAGAGCCGGGACAGATTGCAAAGGGACGGAGATTCAAGACCGTGATCGGCAATCCGGGAATGATATGCTACTGTATTTTCTGGATCGCCATGATCATTATCCAGATGTTCCCGGAGATTGTTACGGCAATTACGGGAAATCTGTAAAAAGAACGGCTGTGGCAGAACATCGCCGCAAAGGAGATCGGAAGTTATGTACGCATTTGACAGTAGAATACGTTACAGCGAGACAGACAGTGAAGGGTATCTTACGCTGGACGCATTACTGAATTATTTTCAGGATTGTTCCACCTTCCATTCGGAGGATGTGGGGCTGGGAATCGGTTATATGAAGGAGATTGGTCAGGTCTGGGTCCTTTCCTCTTGGCAGATCGTGGTGAACCGTTATCCGAAATTAGGGGAAAAAGTAAAGATCGTGACGCTGCCCTATGAGCTAAAAGTATTTTTGGGATACCGTAATTTTGCCATGCTGGATGAACAGGGAGAATATCTGGCGAAAGCCAATTCCTTATGGAGTCTGCTGGATGTCGGCACCGGCAAACCGGTAATGGTGAACGAAGCCATGCATAAGGGCTACGAAATAGACGAAAAGCTGGACATGGAGTATGCCCCCCGCAAAATTGCCGTGCCGGAAGGTGGAGAACTGTTGGAACCCATCGTGGTGAAAAAACACCACCTGGACACCAACCATCATGTAAACAATGGGCAGTATGTAAATATTGCCATGGAGTATCTGCCGGATGATTTTGTGATCCGTCAGATGCGGGCGGAATACAAGAAACAGGCATTCCTGGATGATGTATTGCATCCGTATGTAGTGTCTACAGAGAATGACTACGTCATCTGCCTGCAGGACGAAGCCGGTAAACCTTATGTATCAGTGGAATTTCAGGGACAGTAATCCTATGCTGTCAGAACAGGAGAGAACGTGGAATTGAGATTAGGCGAAAAACAGACGCTGGTAATAGTGAAAAAAGTAGAATTCGGAGTGTATCTGGCAACGAAGGAAGCACCGGAGGACAAAGTGCTGCTGCCGGCGAAGCAGGTGCCGGAAGGAGCAAAGGTCGGAGATGAACTGGAAGTATTCCTGTACCGGGATTCCAATGACCGTCTGATCTCTACGACGAGAACCCCGAAGCTGTGTATGGGACAGGTGGCTCTGCTCACTGTAGTACAGGTAGGGAAAGTAGGTGCCTTCCTGGACTGGGGACTGGAGAAGGATCTGCTCCTGCCCTTTAAGCAGCAGACCCGCAAGGTAAAGACCGGAGAACAGGTGCTGGCAGCCCTCTATATCGACAAGAGCGGCAGACTGTGTGCGACCATGAATGTCTATGAACATCTGCGCACGGACAGCCCGTACAAAAAAGACGATAAGGTAACCGGCCGGATCTATGAGATCAGCAAGAATTTCGGTGCGTTTGTGGCAGTGGATAACTGCTTTTCCGGACTGATCCCGAAAAAAGAACTGTTCGGAGATACCGAGCTCAGGATTGGCGATCAGGTCACTGCCAGAGTGGTAAAAGTGTTGGAAGACGGTAAGCTGACACTGAGTGTCCGGGAAAAAGCCTATCTGCAGATTCAGAAGGATGCGGAGAAGATCGAGAGACTGCTGGACAGCTATGAAGGTTCTCTGCCGTTTAATGATAAGGCGGCGCCGGAGGTCATTGCCCATGAGACCGGCATGAGCAAGAACGAGTTCAAGCGCGCGGTAGGACATCTGTTAAAAGAAGGCAAGATCCAGATCACGGAGAAAAATATTCGCAGGGTGCGTGGATAGTGTGGAAAAAACAAAAAAAGTGTGCTATAGTAAGAACGTAATCTGAGAGATATGAACAGATACAGGAGGTGTTATTATGGATATCGCAGGATTATCAATGTCAATGGCTTCAAATAATCTGCAGACGAAAATCGGAACGGCTGTGCTGAGCAAGGCGATGGATACGAACGAAGCACTGGGACAGGGAATCGTCCAGATGATTGATTCCGCTGCTATGGAGCGCAGCGTAACACCGGAACTTGGTGCGAATATCGATCTGCGGATTTAGCGCAGAAATAATACATAATAAACGCTAAGACAAAAAGAGTTCGGAATATTAGTTTTCCGAATTCTTTTTTTGCGCGTATTTAAAAGAAAAAGGCATTTTTACTAAAAAATGCATAAAAAACTATTGCATTTTTACCAGTTTTTCTGTAAATTTATATATGATATGGACTCTCATATCATTTTTCGGGGTTATAGCAAAAGAGAAGTATGTTTGGGGACTGAAGGAGCAGAAGATGATATCAAATCAGATTTTACAGAACACCATTGAAGGATTGAAAGGAATCGCCAGAGTGGAATTGTGTGTCATGGATGTGGATGGCAAGGAAGTAGCAGCCACCATGGATATGGGCAACTGTTCCAAGCCCGCGGTGGAATTCGCGGCATCACCGGCGGACTCCCAGGAGATCCAGGGATATCAGTATTTCAAGATCTATGATGAGCAGCAGCTGGAGTATATTCTCGTAGCCGGAGGTACCGGTGAGGATGTCTATATGATCGGCAAAATGGTTGCGTTTCAGATCCAGAATCTGCTGGTGGCCTATAAGGAGAGATTTGATAAGGACAATTTCATCAAGAATCTGCTGCTGGATAATCTGCTGCTGGTGGATATCTACAGCCGTTCCAAGAAGCTGCATATTCAGACAGACGTGCCCAGAGTGGTCATGATCGTGGAATCTGCGGGAGGCAAGGATAATAATGTCCTGGAACTGGCCAGAACTCATTTTGGCAGCAACAGCAAGGATTTCATCACAGCGGTAGACGAGAGCAACGTGATCGTGGTGAAGGAATTCGCAGAGACCGATACCGGCAAAGAAATTGAAAAATCGGCAAGAGCACTGGAAGCGGCTCTCCTGAAGGAAGGTATCCGTGAGATCCGTATTGCATACGGTACCATTGTACATGAGATTAAAGAAGTCAGCCGTTCCTACAAGGAAGCAAAGATGGCTCTGGATGTAGGTAAGATCTTCTTTGACGAGAGAGATATTATCGCATATAGTGAACTGGGAATCGGCCGTCTGATCTATCAGCTGCCCATTCCTCTGTGCAAAATGTTTATCCGTGAGATCTTCGGAGGCAAGAGCCCGGATGATTTTGACGAGGAGACCCTGACGACCATTTACAAGTTCTTCGAGAACAGCCTGAATGTGTCAGAGACCTCCAGACAGCTGTTTATTCACAGAAATACGCTGGTATATCGTCTGGATAAGTTACAGAAGAGTACAGGGCTGGATCTGCGGGTATTTGAAGATGCCATCACCTTCAAGATCGCACTGATGGTCGTAAAATACATGAAGTATATGGAAACTTATGAGTATTGATTTCTTTGGCGAGAAAGCCTCAAATGAGCAAACAACAAGTTAACTTGTTGTTTAGAAGAGCATCGTAGATGCGATTTTGTGAATGAGGCTCTGAATAGGGATCAATATGGTAGCACAAAGGCAGCAACTGTCCGCAGGGTGGGATCTTACGGGCAATAGAAAGGCATGATCATAAAATGACAAGAAAAGAAACACAAAGGCTGAAAAGAGAGCGGATCATTGAGGAAAACGGAATCATTTTCCTGGACAACGTCAGCAAGTCTTATTCCTCAGGTTCTCCGGCACTGAATGGTGTGTCGTTAAGCATCGGAAGAGGGGAATTTGTATTTATTGTAGGTGACAGCGGATCCGGTAAATCCACGTTGATCAAATTACTGCTGCGGGAGCTTACAGCGACCAGCGGCAGTGTTTATGTTATGGGAAATGATCTGGCGAAATTAAAGCACAGGCAGATCCCCCGTTTTCGTCGTAACCTGGGTGTCGTATTCCAGGATTTCCGACTGCTGAATGACCGCAATGTCTATGAAAATGTAGCATTCGCACAGCGTATCGTAGAGACTCCCGTCAGTGAGATCCGCAGAAATGTTCCTGCGATTCTGGCAACTGTGGGACTGGCAGGCAAATATAAGGCCAAGACCAAACAGCTCTCCGGCGGTGAGCAGCAGCGTGTTGCACTGGCCAGAGCGCTGGTGAACAATCCTTCCGTACTGCTGGCAGATGAGCCCACCGGTAATCTGGATCCCAATAATTCCTGGGAGATCATGAAATTGCTGGAGGAGATCAATGAGAGCGGCACCACGGTAGTCGTGGTCACCCATAACCGCGAAATCGTCAATGCCATGCAGAAACGAGTGATCACCATGAAAAAAGGTGTGATCATCAGTGACGAAGAGAAGGGTGGGTATATCGATGAAGATTAGTACACTTTTTTATACGATCAAGCAGGGATTTGCCAATATTTTCCGGAATAAATGGTATTCTCTGGCATCCATTGCCACGATATCCGCATGTCTGTTTCTGTTTGGACTGTTCTATTGCATCGTGGCCAACTTTCAGAATATCCTGAAGACTGCAGAAGAAGGTGTATCTGTTACGGTATTTTTCCACAGTGATATGGATAACTGTGAGAGTCATGTAGACGGACAGATCCCGTCCGAACAGCGCCTGGAAGAGATCGGACAGGAGATTGCCAAGCGTGCAGAGGTATCCGAGGTACAGTTCCAGTCTGCAGATGATGCATGGGCAACCTTCGGACCGGATTATTTCGGTGAGGATTATGCAGAAGGATTCCCCGAGAATCCACTGGCAGGAGAGGATACTTATGAGATTTTCCTGAGTGATGTCTCCATGCAGGATGCACTGGTGACCTGGCTGCAGTCCATTCCAGAGGTGCGCAAGGTCAACTATTCCGAAATGACAGCCAACACACTGAGCGGTCTGAACCTTCTGATCGCCTACGTGTCCATGGGAATCATCGTGATCCTGCTGGCAGTCAGCATCTTCCTGATCAGCAATACCGTAGCTATCGGTATTTCTGTCCGTTCTGCGGAGATCAATATTATGAAATATATCGGCGCTACCGACTTTTTCGTGCGTGCGCCCTTTGTGCTGGAAGGTATGCTGATCGGTCTGATCGGTGCAGCAGTACCGCTGGGACTGATCTATTCCCTTTACAATTATGCGTTGAACTATGTGATCAACCGTTTTATGGTACTCAGCGGCTTCCTGAATTTCCTGTCTGTGGACGAGATATTCCATTTCCTGATCCCGGTATCTCTGGGTGTCGGTGTGGGTATCGGTTTCCTGGGAAGTATCGCTACTGTAAGAAAGCATCTGCACGTGTAAATACAATTCCAGCAGATAACCCGGATCCTATTTGTCATGATGTGTGCGGAGTGTGGCTCTGCACTGCATCATGACATTTTAAGAATGGAGACTAAATCAAATTGAATAAAAAGAAAAAAGGCTTTCTGTGCCTGGCACTGTGCCTGATCCTGACGGTTTCCTTCGGCATGCAGGGATTGCGGGTAAATGCGACCAATATGTCATCCATTACCTCTGACAGTATCCGGAACAAACAGGATCAGATCAAACAGGCGGAAAAAGAACGTGAACAGATGAAAAGCAATCTGAGCAATTTGGAGCAGATCAAGAAAGACCTGGAGACACAGAAGACCAATCTGAAAAATTATGTAACCCAGCTGGATCAGAATCTGAGCCAGATCGAACAGAATATTGCGGATCTGAAAAATAAGATCACAGCAAAAGAAGAAGAAATTGCAAAGACCCAGGCGGAACTGGATGCGGCACTGGAGAGAGAAGAAAACCAGAAAGATGCCATGATCCGCCGCATAAGAATTATGTATGAGAAAGGGGATTCCTACATCCTCGATATGATGTTGAAAGCAGAAAGCTTCAGTGATTTCCTGAACCGGGCGGATTTCATGGATCTGATCATGGCTTATGACAGACAGCAATGGAAAGACTTCATGGAGAACCGCAAATATATTGAACTCTGCAAGGAGGAACTGGAAGCGGAGAAAGCCATTCTGGATGAGGCCAAGGCCGGCGTGGAACAGGAGCAGACCAATATGGAGGCTCTGATCGACCAGAAGAACCGGGATATCACCGCTTACGAATCCGATATTACCAACAAGGAACAGGCCATCAAGGAATACAAGCAGTCCATTGCGGATCAGGATGCGGAGATTGCAGCCCTGGAGGCTGCCATTGCCGCAGAGAAAAAAAAGATCCTGGAGGCCAGTGGTACTGTGCTGACTTACGATGGCGGTACCTTTAAGTTCCCGCTGGCAACCTATACCCGGATCTCGGATGATTACGGCAACCGTATCCATCCGACACTGGGAATCGAACAGTTCCACAACGGCGTGGATTTCGCGGCGCCCAAGGGCACGGCTATTTATGCGGCCTATGACGGACAGGTGGTGGCAGCCACTTACAGCAACACCATGGGTAACTACGTGATGATCGACCATGGTGGTGGACTGTATACGATCTATATGCATGCCTCGGCATTATATGTATCCAAGGACGATATTGTGGTCAGAGGAGAGACGATAGCCGCAGTGGGCTCCACCGGACGTTCCACCGGCAACCATCTGCACTTCAGCGTGCGTAAGGATGGAGCTTACACATCCCCCTGGAACTACTTGTCGCAATAGTTCTGTAATCGCAGGGCACGTGACTGCTTGCAGGCAAAGTGCTCTGGCGATTAACAGAACAAACATACATGAGCAAGTAGGGCGATAGCCCGGAATGCGAATGTATGCAGCATTTCGGGAGTGCGGAGCACGTAGAAATGCGTGTTGCGACAAACCAATGTGGAGAAGCGTCGATAGCCCGGAATGCGAATGTATGCAGCATTTCGGGAGTGCGGAGCACGTAGAAATGCGTGTTGCGACAAGAAGCACGACGTGTTGCGACAAACCAATGTGGAGAAGCATCGATAGCCCGGAATGCGAATGTATGCAGCATTTCGAGAGTGCGAAGCACGGAGAAATGCGTGTTGCGACAAGAAGCGCGACGTGTTGCGACAATATCTTGGAAATAAAGGAGAGTATTTATGGAGGAAAATAAGGAACTGGAAACCACCACCGAAGAACAGGCTTCTGTAACTCCGGCGGCAAATAATGGCGAGAAAAAAGGCTTATTTCTCAGTGGACTTATCGTTGGCTTTGCGGCCACGTTGCTGATCGTGGGCGGTATCTTTATCGCTTTTCAGATCCACAGCATCATGACCATGAAGGATGATGTGGCAGCACAGGTATCCTATGGAGAAGATTCCGCGGTCAATGCACAGACCATTAAAAAACTGCAATTGCTGGAAGACACTGTGAAGGAGAACTTTTATCTGAGTGAGGTCACCAATGAACAGCTGGAAGACGGTATGTTCCGTGGCCTGATGGACTCTCTGGATGACCCGTATTCCGAGTACTATACCGCAGAGGAGTTGAATGAACTGACGGAACAGACACAGGGCATTTACTTTGGCATCGGTGCCTATGTTAGCATGGATTCCGAGACCAATCTGCCCAAGATCAGCGGCGTGATCGAAGGAGCACCGGCAGCTGATGTGGATCTGCGTGCCAACGATATTATCTATGAAGTGGACGGTGTCTCCACTGCAGGTAAGACGTTGACGGAAGCGGTGAATATGATCCGCGGAGAAGCCGGGACCACAGTGGATCTGACCATTGTCAGACAGGGCGCCGGGGATTATCTGCACGTCACCGTGGAGAGAGCCAAGGTAGAGAGTCCCACCGTAAAATACGAAATGTTGGATGACAATATGGCATATATCCAGATCGTGGAATTCGACGATGTGACCATAGACCAGTTTACCGATGCGCTGGCAACCGTGAAGGGCTCCGGCATGGAAGGTCTGATCCTGGATCTGCGGGGCAATCCCGGTGGAAGTCTGGATGCAGTGGTTAAAATTGCCAGAAAGCTGCTCCCGGAAGGCATGATCGTATATACCGAGGACAAGGCAGGCAAGCGCACAGAATATACCTGTGACGGCAAGACTCCTCTGGAAGTACCTCTGGTGGTACTGGTGGATATGAACAGTGCCAGCGCCTCCGAGATTCTGGCCGGAGCAATCCAGGACTACGGCGTTGGAACCCTGGTAGGTACCACGACCTTCGGTAAAGGAATCGTACAGCAGATCATGCCCTTCACCGACGGATCCGCCATCAAGATCACCATCAGCGCTTACTATACTCCCAATGGCCGCAATATCCACGGAACCGGTATTGAACCGGATGTGGAATGCGAGTTTGACGGGGAAGCATACTACAACAGTGATGATCCGGTGGACAATCAGCTGGAGAAGGCAAAAGAGGTCCTGAAAGAATTAATGAAATAAAAGTCTTGACAAAGCGCACAAAACTGTATAATATGTAACCCATAAAAACAAAGGCGTTTTTACCGGATCGGTAAAAGCGCCTTTTTCTGTTATCAAAAATTCCTGCCCGGAACGTAGAATGGAGGAGCAAAATGATCAGACTGGAAAATGTATGTAAGAATTTCGGAGATCTCCAGGTACTGAAAAATGTAAATCTGGAAGTAAAAGAAGGCGAGAAGCTGGTTATCATCGGACCCTCCGGTTCCGGTAAATCCACCACCGTGCGATGTATGAATTTCCTGGAGGAGCCTACCAGTGGTCAAGTATATATTGATGGACAGAAGCTGACCCATGCGAACAAGACCAAGATCATCCGGGAGTCCATCTCCATGGTATTCCAGCAGTTCAACCTGTATCCGCATATGACGGTATTGAAGAACCTGACCATAGCACCCATGAAGCTGCATCACAAGAGCAAAAAGGAAGCCGAGGATCTGGCTTATCATTATCTGGATGTGGTAGGACTTAGGGATAAGGCTCATGTGTATCCCACAACACTTTCCGGCGGACAGCAGCAGAGAATCGCCATAGCGAGAGCCCTGTGTGCACAGACGAAGATCATTCTTTTCGATGAGCCGACTTCCGCACTGGATCCGGAGACAATCCAGGAAGTACTGGATGTCATGATCAAGCTGGCTAAGGAAAACATCACCATGGTAGTGGTTACCCACGAGATGGGATTTGCCAGACAGGTGGCGGACCGTATCGTATTCATGGCAGACGGACAGATCATTGAGGAAGGTACGCCGGATCATTTCTTCGACAATCCTTCCAACGAACGTGTAAAACAGTTCCTGGGCAAGATCATCCGTTAGACCGCAGCATTACATAACAGCAGGTCTATCCACGAAGTCATATTTACAGCATGTCAGTCAGAAGGCTTCGTGTTTAGATATATAAGTAAAGGGAATTAAAGGAGGAAAACGTTATGAAAAATCTAAGAAAATGGACTGCATTGGCAGCAGTCATGGCAATGACTGCAACTTTATTTACCGGATGCGGCAGCACTGATGCCTCCGCTTCCGGGGCAACAGCACCTGCAGCGGAAAGTACCGCAGCAGCAACCACAGAAACAGGAGCGGAAACTCCTGCAACAGACGGCGAGCTGGCAGCAGACGTACAGGCAATCGTAGACCGTGGTGTATTGAGAGTCGGCGTTAAAAATGCAGTAGTAGGCTTTGGCTTCCAGGATACCCTGACCGGTGAGTATTCCGGACTGGAGATCAGCCTGGCTGAGAAGATCGCAGAGAGCCTTGGCGTGGATGTAGAGTTCACCGCCGTAACCGCAGCTACAAGAACCGAGCTTCTGGATTCCGGCGATATTGACTGTGTACTGGCTACTTTCACCATCACCGATGAGAGAAAGCAGAGCTGGGATTTCTCCACTCCTTATTTTACAGACTATGTAACCGTACTGGTAGAGGATAAGAGCGGCATCAGCTCCCTGGCAGACCTGGTAGACAAGAAGGTCGGTGTATCCTCCGGATCCACTTCCGCAAAGGCACTGGTAAAGGCTATGATCGATGCAGGCCTGATCGATGGCAGCGGCTTTGATGCAGATACCTTTGATCCCGCACTGTGGACTACCGGAATCTCTTTCCAGCAGTATGATGACTACCCTGCAATCTCCACCGCACTGAGTGCCGGTGAAGTAGATGCCTTCTGTGTAGATAAGTCCATTCTGGCTATTTACAAGACTGACGGACGTTCCTACATCGACGACAAGTTCTCCCCTCAGGAATATGGCGTGGCTACCACCAAGGGTTCCGGCTTCTCTGCATACGTGGATGAACTGGTACAGGGATGGCTGGCAGACGGTACCATTGACAGCCTGATCACAGAGAACGGATTAGAGTAAAAAAGAAAAAAGTAACTGGGAGGAAACACTATGTCTGGTATTATTTCAGCAAGAGCCTGGGGCAAGGTCTGGGCGTACAGGAGCACATTCCTGTTAGGACTTCTGAATACTGTGGAGACAGCATTTTTTGCGATCCTGTTATCGCTGGCACTGGGTGTGATCTTTGGCCTGATGGCTACCAGCGGAAAAAAGGTATTGCAGATCATCAGCAGAGTCTATGTGGAGATCATGCAGAATACACCGATTTTGCTTCAGCTGTGTTTCTTCTACTATGCGCTGGCTTTTTCCGGTCACAGTATCGGAATCCTGCCGACAGGTATCGTTGCACTGGGCGTATACACCGGAGCCTATATGGCCGAGGTGGTGCGTGCGGGCATCGAGGCCGTCCCCAAGGGACAGTTCGAGGCGGCTGTGTCCCAGGGATTCACTTATGTGGAGCGGATGTATTATATTATCCTGCCCCAGAGCATCAAGATCATTCTGCCGCCCATGGTGAACCAGATCGTAAACCTGATCAAAAATACCTCCTGCCTGTATATTATCGGCGGAGCGGATCTGATCTCGCTGACTTACAGCTTTGTCACCGGTGAAAATACCGGTGGAGCCTATGCTCCGGCCTATCTGGTCAGTGGACTGTTATTTTTCGTTATATGTTATCCCCTCTCCAAGACAGCCAGTGTCTGGGAGATCCATCTGAAGAAAAGAGACCAGCGGGTGACATTTCAGAGAACAGAAGGGACGGTGACGGACAATGAGTAACCTGGAAGCAAGCTTTTCCATACTGGGACAGAAAGGTGTTATGGCCTACATTCTCAAGGGTACGGTATTCACTCTGATCATTGCCCTGATCGCTGTTGTGCTGGGAATCGTCATCGGTTCGGTACTGGCCCTGTGCAGAAACTACTGCACAAGCAAAAAGACGAAAATATTTGGCACGATTGCCACCGTATACATAGAAGTATTTCGAAATACACCGTTGCTGCTGTGGATCTTCATATGCCTGGTATTCTGCCCCTGTCCGGAGCTGTTCAACCGGAAACTGTTCGGGCTGACCACAGTAGAGACCAAGCTGTTGTTCAAGGCAGCAGTTGCTCTGATCCTGTTTACCTCTTCCGTTATTGCGGAGATCATCCGCGGAGGACTGAATTCCATCGCACATGGACAGTTTGAAGCCGGCCACGCACAGGGATTCAATGTGGTACAGGTCATGATCTATATTATTCTGCCGCAGGCTTACCGCAATGTCATTCCTACCCTGTTGAGTCAGGTAATCACCACCATCAAGGACTCTTCCTATCTGGCAAATGTGGCGACCATCGAACTGATGGCCCGGACCAAACAGCTGCTTTCCGCAGCCAGCCGTTACAATGGTACTGGCAATGTAAACGTATCGGATGTATTTGTGCTGTTTGGTGTAGCTGCATTGATCTATTTTATCATCAACTACACACTGTCCTGCGTGGTACGTACCATGCAGAAACGGCGGAAGAGACCGGTACGTGTGACCGCAGATTAAACGAGAAAAGAAAAGAGGATATCCATGGAACAGTATGTGATCACGATTTCAAGACAATTCGGAAGTATGGGACGTTCCATTGCCAGGGAACTGTCCGAAATACTGGGAATAGAATTCCTGGACAGAGATATTGTGGAGGCTACGGCGAAGCGCATGGGCCTTCCGGTATCTGTCATCAGCGATGAAGAAGAGAGTATGAAGTCTACTTTCTTCCGGAGGCAGTATCCGCTCGGAATGGGAATGTCCAGCCTCAAGGATGAGATCTTTCTTACCCAGAAAAATATCATCCGGGATTTTGCAGCCAAGGGATCCTGCATCATTGTGGGACGCTGTGCGGACTATATTCTGGAGGATATCCCGAATCATCTGAATGTGTATGTCTATGCCCCCGATGAGGCAAGGCTGAAAAACTGTGTGGAGAACCTGCAGATGGATCCCCAGACGGCAAAGAAAATGATGCGGGATGTGGATGCTGCCAGAAATCGTTACCACAAAGCCTATATTCCCGGCTGGCAGAGCGTTTTCGACCATAAGGATCTCATGATCGACAGCAGCCGGTTCGGCATCGACGGCACAGCAAAGATTCTGGCAGACATTGTTAAAAACCAGTGGGGCTGACGGCCCACAGATTTTTGATCTGCGGAGACAGCGTGTCATAATCCCAGGTGCGGGAAGAATTGCTTACCCGATTGGGATCTTTGACGCAAAAGCCCGTGTCATCGTAATCGTAGAGCAGGATATAGTGGCCGGAGGTGGTGAAATCCCCCGGCCGCATGCTGCATACGATAAGTTTGCCCTGATCCAGGGCTGTTTTCATGCTGTTTTCACCCAGGGGAAGTTCCTTGCCGGACAGGCCGAGGGCAGGAAGCCCTTCGGTCCACAGAGACCAGCTGGTGCCATTTTCCGTATAATAACCGTTCTTTTCACAGTAGGAGGCAATCTCTCTCGGGGTGCCGTTCAAATCGTGGGTGAAATAAACATAGACCATGGACAGACAGGTGGGACCACAGCCGGCGAGACCGATGATGCTATCACCGTAGGACTCGTAGCCCCAGCGCTTGTCCCATTGCAGGAGCAGAGGCACCTGTCCAATGAGAACATCGGAAGCAAGATCGATGGACTGTCCCAGATAATTTTGTCTGTTGGGGTAGTCTGCCACGAAATCCGCGGCTTCGGCATTATTTTGGGCAAGATCGGCCAGTGCTTCCGTGATGCTTACGGTATCTGCGGTGGTAGAGAGACTTCCGGCAGCGTCAGATTCATTTTCTTCCCGCAGTGCAGCAAAATCATATTGGACAACCGGCAGATCATACCGGGCAGTCAGCTGATAATACAGATGATTGACGGCAGGAAGAATCTCATGGCCGTAATCCTGCCAGAAAGAGACTGCGGTCAGGAGCAACACGATGGCAAATGAGACCCGGAGGAAGCAGACTATGCGTTTTCTTCTGCGGATCGCCCGTTTCCTGCGGAGCATCTCCTGCCTGGAAATTCTGCGGCGGCGTTGTTGCACCGGAACCTGATAAGCTGCATTTGCATTCATAGAAATCCCTCCCGTTAGAACCTTTTTTGACAAAATAATCGTCTTTTCTATAGAAGAGTATAAAGGATTGTCCCATAAAAAGTCTTTTAAGCAGTTTTAAGCTTTTTGACAGATATCTTTAAGAATTCATGAAGATATGTTACAATAAAGCATGAACCAAAATCATTCGGAAAGGGGAAGGGACCGATGATCAGGAGAAAATATGTCCCGCTGCGCATTGTGCAGCCGGGGATGATGATCGATCAGGCAATCATAGACCGTGCAGGCCGTGTACTGATCGCCAGACGTACCCGACTGGAGGATTTCCATATCGATGCGCTGAAGAAAATGGGGGTTACAGGAATCTATACCTGTGAGGGTACAGAGGATGTGAAGCCGTCGGATGCGGACAAGCCGCAGGAACTGCCGGAACCATTACAGAAAAAATATGAACAGGTGAAGGTGAAGGATCCTGCCAAGGTACAGATCTCAGAGAGCGTGCGAAGCCGCGTGGCACAGGGAGTGCAGTATTTGTATCAGGATACGCAGTCACCGGATTTTACCAATGCTTCCCGGAGTATTACGGATGACCTGCTGCGGGCTATTGAGGATAATGATGCAGTAGCAGTGGATATCGGTGCATTGAAGATCAGTGATGAGTACACTTTCAAACATAGTGTGGATGTGGCAACGATGTCCATGATCGTGGCGCAGAAATACGGACTGGATGACAAGCAGGTCTACGAGATCGGAATCGCAGGACTTTTACATGATATCGGAAAATCAAAAATACCCAATGAGATCCTGAATAAGGCGGCGCGGCTGACGGATGAAGAGTTTGCCATTATGAAGCAGCATTCCGTGTACGGATATCGTATTCTGCAGTCCAAGGAAGATCTGTCCATGGAGATCAAGCTGGGTGTGTTACAGCATCATGAGAAAATGAACGGAAAAGGATATCCTATGGGGGTCGCAGTGGACAAGATCGACCTGTTTGCCAGACTGATCTCTGTGTCGGATATTTATGATGCATTGGTGACGGAGCGGCCGTATAAGAAGCCGTTTTCTCCCAGAGATGCCGTGGAAATGATCATGTCCATGACGGAAGAGTTGGATATTACAGTTATGCGGTGCTTCCTGGAGAGCGTTATTCTCTATCCGGTAGGCACAGATGTGGCATTGAGCAACGGAGAGACCGCCCGTGTTGTGGAGAACGTTCCCAATGCGGTGCTGCGCCCCAAAGTTCTGGGTCTCACCACCGGCAAAGTGTACGACCTCGCCAATGATGTGAAATGCGCGAATGTAATTATATTGTAAATGGAAAGTTAGTTAAATACATTGGCAAAATCCACGAACTCCCGGAGCATGCGATACACATGTCTCGATGTAAGGTCTCCGGATGTGA